>Ga0209797_10000157_pt1 | contig 30591 bp, 27 predicted proteins | sample DOMMetBare3Fresh_2_FD_187472 | JGI IMG/M metagenome (GOLD analysis project Ga0209797, IMG submission 187472) | Wetland sediment microbial communities from St. Louis River estuary, USA, under dissolved organic matter induced mercury methylation -... | ecosystem: Environmental > Aquatic >... | reverse complement strand
TATCTCAGCGAAAGAACATTAAAGGTGTCACTTTGTCTCATCAAACTCATCGATTATGTTAATAGTTTCCCATTCATTGAAATTAGTATGTCTGGGTCTGAAATTTGTCTGTTAAGAAGAAACAAATCAAAAATTATGAAGCTATTATTCGCAGTGGGTTTATCAGTTATCGCTGTATTTACTTCCTGTACTAAAAAGGAGCTGGACGTTAATCCGTCAGCAGTGGCTACACAAGCACAAGGTTCAGAACTTTCGTCTCTTATTGAGTCATGTAGTGCACCAACTGGACTTTCAACTACCGGCATTACAGCTACGGCTGCTCTTGCTAAATGGGAACCTGTTAGTGGCGCATCGAGTTATAATGTCGATTATAAACTTTCAAGTTCTTCCTATTGGATAACTATTGCCAATGCTACAACCTCTTTACAATGGTCACTAATGGGAATGGAACCAACTACGTCATATGATTGGAGAGTAAGTGCTAATTGTAGTTCTGGTATGAGCAGCTATACTCAAACACAATTTGCAACCCTGGCAACAGGTTCATGTAGTGCTCCAGGTGGACTTTCAGCATCTAATATTGCATCCACCACTGCAACACTGAATTGGAGTGCTGTGAACGGGGCATTTTCTTATACTGTCGAATATAAACCAACTTCTTCCGGTGCATGGATCTATGCAACTTCTGGTACCGCTGGAACATCTGTCAATTTATATTCTTTGTCTGCGAACACATCTTATGATTGGAGAGTATATTCAAATTGTAGCCTCACCGAAGCTAGTACCTACAGCTTTGGACAATTCACAACATCAGGATCAACACCTCCACCGCCTCCATCATCTTGTCCCGGCCCTTATGATGTTAGTACAAACGGTACAATCAGCGGCGCTGCTGCAATAAGTTTGAATACAAATGTAAATGGAACTATTGCCCCAGTAAATGATATTGACCATTATAAATTCACGATCAGCTCAGCTGGTACGATCAATGTTTGGTTAACTACATTGCCTGGTAACTATGACCTTGTTTTATTTAATAGTAGCGGTGTACAAATTGGTATTTCAAAAAATAAGGGTACTAAAAATGAAACGATCTCAATATCTGTTACTCCGGGTACTTATTATGCAAAAGTATACCCGGTCGGTAATGCTAATAGTGCAACATCTTGTTATACGTTGAAAGTGCAAACAGTTACAGCAACTTAGGAAACAGCTATTGCATCTGAGTTAAATGTGAATCCAAACTTAACAATTAACCTTTTCCCTAACCCGCATGGGTGGAAGGAGTTGATAAGAAAACTGAGATCAAAGTATATAACATAATGGGTAAATTAGTATTGCAACAGGGAAGTGATAATTCACTTACACAATTAAAGATTTCGGAACTTTCTGCTGGCTTTTAATTTGGTCCATGTGAAAAATGGCAACGAAACCAGGTCTTCAAAGTTTGTAAAAAAATAAATTCTGATCTATATGAAGTAAAGGCTGCCTGATCAGGCAGCCTTTTTATTTTAATGCATTTATTAAAGCAGATAGATTTTTTTACTGGCTTATGTTCAATTTTTCTTTCAGGTATTTGGGCAACGCCGCCTTATTTATCATCATAATAACTGTTTTTAGTTTAAAATATTCTTCTGACATAAACAGGTAGCCATTGTTATTTGCCCAGCTTCCCCACGAATTTTTCATGTGGTACCATTTCTGTTTACTTTCATCTTTGCCGATACCGACAAGATGAAGCATGTGATCTCTTTCTGTTGCTTCAGTTATATAGTTCTGCAATCTTTCTTCATCATAGCTATGCGTTGTATTGTTTAAAGAAGCAAAACCGCTGAATGAACTAAAACCCTGTCCGGTCACATCGCCTTCCCATCCAACCGACCAGCCATTTTTCAATGCAGTATCGACAAGCTTTTGCATATCGTCAAGCGTAATGTTATATAAACTATCACCTGCCCAATTAAATTTATCATCAAGCAAACATTTTGTATACATTGGTAAATTTGAGAACGACATTACTTCTACGTAATCATTTTTAAAATGAATCAGTTTGTCTGCAAATGATCTTGGTGTATATTGTTTCATGTCATACCAAAAACTTGCCGGCACCTTTCCTAAGTATTTATCAAGTGTATCATTGATCTGCTGAATGTCTTTTGCATCTAATTGAATTTTTCCTTGCTTTATGAATTTTCGTCCAAGACGGCTCATTGCTGTGTCAAGTTTTGTATGATCATGTCTGCCTGTTTTATCCGGCTTGCCACGATATACTTCTTCCGGAACCATACCATAATCATTCACCACACGAATCACATCATGAAATTGTCCGCCGCCGGCGAAATAAGTTTTGCCTTTTGTCGCTACATATTTTTTTGCTTTATCAATGTATGCGTAGCGGGCAATGAACATTTCTGAAAGATCAAGCCTGAGGTTATATTTTTTTATCAGGTCACTTTCAAATAATGAATTAGTGCCAAAAACCCAGCAGGTTGGGCTTTGCGCCTGGTCTTTTACCTCAGTACGTACAACAGAATCTGTTAAGGAAATAAATGGTGGTTGTTCGCTAGCAGGTTGAGCATGCAAACAGTTAAAGACCGTGCATAAAATAAATGCTGATAAAAAATGTTTTATCATAGTGGCTTTTGTTATGGAAAGCTAACGAAGAAAAAAGCCATTACCTATACTCCGGAAAGAGTATTAACGGATATTTAAATTTTGAGTGTCAACAGGGTAATTGTTGAAATGCTTTGTATTTATTTTAGCCTGGTGTAATTAAATGGTATGGTGTCTATTCCACCCTTGTTATTGGGGCCGATTATAAATGCATTTACAGTGTTTGCATCCGGAACTGTGTAATTTATGTCAGTTGGAAAATCATGCTGCGGATTACTGAACTGAACTGTTTTTTCATTGAATATTGTAGAAGTAAACTTTATAGCCTTGCCATCGTTCTGGCCTTTTACGGTATTTTCAAAAACCCAATTATTATTTTCAGGATAAATACTTGCTTGTTCATTCCATGAAGTATCGGCGCCTTTTACACTGAATGCACGGGATTGAAAAGTACCATCACCTTTTTTTGTCCATTGCTCAAAACTTTTTCCATCCTCGCTTTTCCATGTGCCTACTAATTTATCAAATACAAGATGTTTGGATTCGCTTTTATCTTTAACAGGCGCAGGTGTTGTCGTTTGTTCACCCGGTTTATCGTTGCAAGCTGCAATACATATAAGTGTGATGAATGAGGTTAAGATCAGTGTATTGGTTTTTGTACTTGCTTTCATGTTACTTTTTTTTATGTCATGCAAAATAGGGGCGGGGTTATTTTCTAAATTGTAAAAATGCGACAATCACTCAGTAGCGGTGAACAATGCGGAGAGTTTCAGATTATCTGAAAAAAAAGATTTAGGGCTTATGCCTGTAAATTCCTTGAAGTCTTTAATAAAATGCGCCTGGTCGTAATACCCGTTTTCATAAGCAAGTGAAGTAAGATTTGTAAATTTTTTTTGCTCAAGCATTTTCAATGTAGCCTGTAACCGGGCCACTCTTGCAAGTTGTTTCGGGCTTATACCTATCAATGATGTGAATTTCCTTTCCATATTGCGTCGGTTAATATTCATTTTGCCGGCTAACTCAACTACGCCGATCTGCCCCTGCGATTGAAAAATAACTTCTACACATGATTTTGTAATTGCATCAATTGTTCGTGATTGGGTGAGTTTTGATAACAGGAAAGTTTCAAGCAATTTGATCCTTTCCTCATTATCACTTGCACCTATTACTTGTTCTTCAAGTTTTTCCCCTTCGTGTTTAAAAACATCATCAATTGATACAGCTTTATTTTCAAGTACGGATACAGGAATATCTAGGAAAGGAGTCAGCCCATCAGGTAAAAATCTTGCTGAGATAATTCCGCTTATTCCCGTCGGAGCTATTTCAATGTATTTTGTTATTTGCCCAAATACAAAACTTCTTGGTTGAATTTTACTTGAACCATCTTCAAAATACTGACGGTACAGATCACCATAATGAAAGATCATTTCCATACATCCGTCAGGCAACACTCTTTGCTTAACAGGCTCATCACTTTTTTCATCATCCAAAGACCAAAAGCATTTTACAAATGGCTGAAGTTCTTGTGATGGAGTATAAACCTGGTAATTCATTGAAATTTGAAGTATGAGGAATTAGTTAGGACAAAAAAATTACGGAAATAAAATAAATTATCTCAACGAAGGATCCTTAAAAGTATCGCCTTGTCTCATGTCACCTGATTGAAATCCTTTTTTAAACCAATATATACGTTGTTGAGAAGTGCCATGTGTAAAAGATTCAGGAACTATATAACCTTGTGCCTGCTTTTGAAGGTTGTCATCTCCAATTGCATTTGCTGCATTTAATGCTTCTTCAATATCGCCTTCTTCTAAAATATTCATCATTCGTTGTGCATGATGTGCCCATACACCTGCTAAAAAATCCGCTTGCAGTTCAAGCATCACAGAATACTTATTGAATTCTTCTTTGCTTAATTGACCACGAAGTCTGTCAACTTCATCTGTCGTGCCTGATAATTTTTGAATGTGATGACCAACTTCATGAGCTATTACATACGCCATCGCAAAATCTCCCGGTGCCTTGAATCGCTGTCCCAATTCCTGGTAAAATGACAGATCGATAAATACTTGCTGATCGCCCGGACAATAGAACGGACCCGAAGCAGAACTTGCCATTCCACATGCTGATTGAACATTACCACGGAAGAGTACAAGTTTGGGTTCAACATACTGATCACCATATTTGGAGAACAACTGGTGCCATACATCTTCAGTATATCCAAGTACTACAGATACAAACTCAGCTCTTTTATCATCTGCTGCTTTATCTTCAGGAGACATCTCCTGTGTTTGTCCCGGTAGTTGAATCGGAAGTGAGCCTTCTTCACCACCACCGCCACCAAGAATTAAGCGAAGTATAAGAACAATGGCGCCAATAACACCGCCACCAATAGCAAGACCGCCTGCAGAAACGCCACGACGGTCATCAACATTTGAACTTTGCCTGCCACCTATCCAACGCATAAAAGAGATTTTAATAATTAAAATTGTAAATCAACATTGAAATTACGACAAAAAACCTTGCCGGCTTGTGGGAAAAAAATTTCCATTATGGAAGCTAAAAGATTTTATAATACTCAGCATAAATAATATGTATAAACCTTTAAGAAGGTCCCAGGTTTTGGAACCATTCTTTCAATTCAGATGATGATTTCATTATATCGGGGTCATTTGTTATAGTGTCATTTCTCCTCTATAAACTTTGGGTGGCTAAATGATAAAACTTTTCATGAGGTTTTTTTTAAAGGAATACCGATGATTGTTTTTTACTTCAGAGATATCCACACAGGTGTATAAAACTAATGTTTCAACGGGTAAGCAATTTGATAGTTTTAGTTTTTGAAACCAATCCTTTTGAAAAGGGAATAGAGAATTTCCGATGATGGATTGGTTTGAAAAAATTTCGTCACCATTAAATCAAATATTATGAACAAATTAATCAAGCCCATTCAATCAATTTTAACTCTCGCAATTCTGTTTACTGCTCTTAGTTGTCAAAGAAATATGAACGACAACTCTTCCAATTCGAAACCGGGTGCTGACAATGACATTTCTCCTAAAGAATTAAAAAATTTTGTACAAGTAAACTTAGTAGGAGATAATACAACTCATTCACCACTGAATACTGATGCAAACCTGGTGAATGGCTGGGGCATTTTATTTTCGCCTTCCGGTACTGCAAGGGTGACATCTGAAGGCAAAGGGATGAATACGATTTACAACTATGATGGCAAACCAATCGCAACTGGAATAAGTATTCCTTCTGCAGGTGTTTCAGGTACTGGCCATCCAAGCGGACAGGTTTATAATCCAACTTCTGATTTTAAACTTCCAAACGGAAATCCTGCAGAGTTCATTTTTGCAACTACAGATGGTACAATTTCCGGATGGAACCAGGGTAACAGTGCCATAAAAAAGGTTGAGCATTCTTCCTCCTCTTATTTGGGAATCACTTTGATGCCTGATGGCAGTGATTGGTTTTTGTATGTTGCAAATTTTGCTCAAAATAAAATTGATGTGTACGATAAAAATTGGAATTCTGTCAATAAGCCATTTACAGACCCTGATCTTCCTGCCGGCTATTCACCATTTAATATTGAAGCAGTAAGTGACGGAAAATTATATGTTACTTATGCAAAGAAAAATGCTTTAGGAAAACCTGAAGTTGGTTCAGGAAATGGGTATATAAATGTATTCAGGCCTGACGGTACTTTATTGAAACGTTTTGCATCTAAAGGAAAATTAAATGCGCCATGGGGTATAACAAAAGCTCCGGCGGGTTTTTGGGGTGAATGGAGTCAAATATCTGGTCTTATACTTGTTGGAAATTACGGAGACGGGCATATCAATGTTTTTGATGAGAATGGAAATTCTATCGGGCAACTTTCTACAAAAGGTAAGCCTGTAGAAATTGATGGGTTGTTAGGTATAACATTTCCTCCAATTACTGGTTTAAATCGTTATTACATGTATTTTGCTTCAGGGCCAAATAATGGAAGTGATGGTTTAGTTGGGTATATAAAAACAACTTATATTAATTGATAGCCTTATTTGACTTATTTATCCGGCCCCGGCTAAGCCGGGGTTTTTTCATATTATCTCCTCCACATGAAGCCTGATGTTCGAAGCGATTTTTTCTGTGGGCAGATCATTGGTGTCTTTTCCAAACGGGTCTTCAATTTCTTCAGCGATCAATTCAAGACTTGCCAATACATAAAATATAAACGCAACAACGGGAATGACATAATAACCAAGACTGAAAACGAAACCAAAAGGAAGGCTCATAATATAAAAGAAAATAAATTTTTTCAGGAACACACTGTATGAATAGGGGATAGGAGTGTTCCTGATACGTTCGCAGGCTCCGCAGGTATCGGTGAAAGATTGCAGTTCACTGTTCAAAACTATTAATTGATCACCGGTGATTTTTTTTTCATTGTAAAGTCTCATTGTTCTTTGCATCATCAGCAGGGCTATCTGGTTCGGTATATGTTTTTCTTTATCTAAATGTTTTAGCTCAGGATGCTCCTTTTCATCAAGTGCCAATCTTGTTTTTTCAGTATGTAAATGTCTTGCCAGCATTACTGCAAACAAAGGAATAGTACGCCGGAAGAAATTCAGATCATCTTGCTCGGTCGGAACAAAGCTTCTTATTTTGATGGCCAAATTTCTACTGTTGTTTACAAGAGAGCCCCAAAGTTTGCGGCCTTCCCACCAGCGGTCATAAGCAGTATTGGTTCGAAAAACAAGCAGCAATGAAAGTACAAAGCCGAGCAGATTATGCAGCAGTGTAAGATTTTTTACATAACTGTCCCTTGAAATTTCCCAATATTCCAATTCAAGATAAGCGATCAGCCAACTATACAATGCCATGGCAATGATCATTGGTAATAACTTCCTGATGGTATCTGATTTATGAATGCGAAAAATAAAAGTGAACCAGTCTTTGGGATTATAAGTGATCATGATGCAAATTGATGTTTAAAATATTCCTTTAGTCCATCCACCATCTACTGTTAATGAAACTCCGGTAATATAGCTGGCTCTTTCGCTGGCCAAAAATGTAACTGCTGCAGCAAACTCTTCAGGTTTTCCAAATCGACCTAACGGTATCTCAGCTTTTGCCGATGCAAAAGATGGATTGCTTTCAACGAGTTCTTTCAATCTTTCAGTTTCGGTATAACCCGGCAATACATTATTGACTGTAATATTATGTATCGCTAATTCATTCGATAAAGTTTTTATCAAACCGGCAACAGAAGCCCGAACTGCGTTTGACAAAACCAGGTTATTAACCGGTTGCTTTATTGCCATTGATGTAATCGAGATTATCCGGCCCCATTTCTGTTGTTTCATGCCAGGTAAAAAGCCATTTACCAAACCAACAACACTTGACAGCAAGCTGTGATATGCATTGTCCCAGTCCTTTTGTTTAAAATCTTCAAACTTTCCCGCCGGTGGTCCGCCGGTATTTGTTATCAGGATGTCTATTGTGTTATGAGCCTGTAATGCATCTTTAATGATTTGATCTCTTTCAGCAGCAACAGACAGATCGCCGGCAACCGCCAATATTTTTATATTGGTTTTATTTTCTATTTCCTGTTTTGCTTTTTCAAGATTCTCTTTGTTACGTCCGCAAATAATTACGTTGGCTCCTTCAAGAGCCAACTCAAGAGCAACACTTTTGCCAAGTCCCTGGCTTGAAGCAGCAACAAAAGCAACTTTATTTTTTATTCCTAAATCCATTTTCTATTTTCTTAAGTAGTCATCAGTTTTATCTAACCAATCCTGCCGTGGCGGCGACCATGTATCTATCTCCTCCACTTCACCGATCATCAGCGCTTCGTGTGGAAGATTTGATGGAATTACTACCACATCGCCCGGATATAAGTCCATTACTTGTTCTTTATTTTCTCCAAACCAAAAACGCATTTGTCCGGAAACTACCTGTGTTACCTGCTCATGTATGTGATGATGCAGCGGCACTACAAATCCGTCTTTGAATTTCATTTTTGCGATCATCAGTTTTTCACCCCAAACAATTTTACGTGACATGGAAGGGGTCACATCTTCTGTTGGAACTGCGTCCCAGTTTAATTTTTGTATCATAAGCAAGCCGATTTAATGCTGATTGAAAAGATAAAAGAAAACTAAGATATTATTTTCTGTTGAAGGTAAACAACCAAATTGCAAGAATCGCCTGCTTGGTTTTTTTTTAAGAATCAAAATGAGGTATTATTCACCCATCACATTTAATCGTTGTAACTGGTTTTATAATTGTCCCTTAGTCTTTGACTTTTGATTGAGGTTTATTACCGATTCGTTGTGCCGCTATCGCAGCACCATAAAGCCCGTTACGACGGTTAGGATTTTTTTTAAGATCCAATTCAAATGCTTCAAGAGCTAACATCGGTTGATTCATTTCTAAAAGTAGATCTCCGAGTAATTCACGAGCCGGAGTAACTGCACCCGGAGTAACAGGATGCTTTTCCATTGCATCCTCAGCCATTGCAGCTGCTCTCATTAGCTCCAAAGCTTTTTCATTATTTCCTTTTTTGAATTCGATCCATGCTTCTGAAGCTTTGATTTGAACTGATACCTGTGCTGATTCAATTGCTTTATTTTTTTGAATGACCAAAGTATCATAAAGTGATTTTAATATAACCAGTTCTTTTTCTGCCGCATCTATTTTATCTAAATGTACATTCCCGAGCAATTTTGCAAAATGAAAAATAGCTTTTTGCCATGGAAAATTATTCCACGGAAAATTTAAAGGATGGATATTCAACCCTGCCGCTTGTTTCCAATCTTTTCTTTCCAATGCATAACGGGCGGGTATGGCAGCAAATGCATAAGCAACTTTAAAACTTGGAGGAGACACTTCATTGATAGATTGTAAATAATCCAGCTGTTGTTTGGCAAATGCATCTTCTTTTTTTTGCAAATATGCATAGACCAGATAATCCAGGCAATGCAGTTCTTCATCCCAATGACCTTTTATCTGTGCTTTTTCTGCATAACATACAGCCGAAGATGCAGCATCAAGATTTGATTTGATACATTCATCCCAAAATCCAAGACGGGTGAATATATGTGACGGCATATGTTGTGCATGAGCGGAAGCAGGAGCAATGTTTGCATATTTTCTTGCTGCAGGTAAAGCCATTTCTGCCAGTTCAGGATAATCGTAATTATGAATAATGTAATGGGCAATGCCAGGATGTAAAGGTTCTTTTTCAAATATTTGATTTAGCAGACCAAAAGCTTTGCGTTGATTAGAATAAGTTTTGTCGGTAGGGTCAGCAGCGGCATTTAAAGCCAACGCATAAAAAACGATTGCTTCTTTATCTCCGGTATAAATTTTATAAATTGATTCCATCGCTTTTTCAAAATTTAATACACGACTGCGATGATCCAGTTTTTCTGCATTCTCATAAAATTTTGCAATGGCTTCGATGTAATCTGATTCTCTTTTGGTTTTGTTATTAATTGAACGGGCAATTTCCACTGCCTGGGCTCCTTTTTTTAATTCGTCTGGGGAAGGCGGCGCCCAAAGCGGATGAAAATTACTCATAGCAACTCCCCAATAAGCCATTGCGCAATCCGGTGATTGATCGATGACCTTGGCGAACATTTTTTCAGCTTCATCATATTCAAAAGAATGAAGTAACGCTACAGCAATATTAAAATCATTCCGAAGACTTGAAGGAACCGTGGCATTGAATACTACTGTGCCAAAGCTTTCACCATCCTGCGGACCGCACGAAACAACTTCTCCTCTTTTTAATTCCAATTCATTGCTTGCAGAGATTCCTGTTTTGTTATTATTGTTGCAGGAAATGATTAAAAAAAATGGAAGTAAAAAAGTAGCAACGGGAATATGCTTTCTCATAGAAAAAGGTTGAAAACAAATTTAGCAATTTGTTGCTGATTGCAGGTGTCAGGAATTATGAAAACTCAATGTCTCATTTTCCCGAAGCCATTTAAGTACAGAAATTTCACTTTTGATTTCTTCCGGCATTTTGTTCAGGAGTTTGTTTTCGATCCGGGATACATCGTTTTGAGAAAATACTTCGGCTTCTGAAGCATAAAGATTGATGATAAACAATAGTTGATTTCCATTGCGACGATTAAAAAGACGGCGGCTTGGTGTGCCCTCAAAGATGAACTCATCTGTCCAGTTATAATTGTTATCAATGTTTAAATGTTCTTTTTGGAAATGCATTCAATAAAGGTAATCTATTATTGCCTTGGACCGGCATGCTCATCTAAGTTGTTGTTCAAGAGTGGAGTGAAGATTAGAAACTAAGCCTGCAATTCATTTTCAATAAGCTCACAAAGATTCGTTTCAGTATTAGTGATCCAGACAGGAAGTTCCTTTGATTGTATTTTCCATGCATTGTCTTCTTTTTGCATACGAAAAAGGATACGATTATTGCGATCATCAGTTACATCTACATTGAAAACGATATTTCCATCGTTTGCAGATTTCCTGAAGTTGAATTCTCTGAAACGGCCTTCCGCTTTCACAAGCTTCGAAAATTGAATATTACGGATCGATAACATGGGTAAAGTTTATGCAGCAATTTACCAATTGCTGCACTTTAAATCTTACAGAAGCTTGTTAAGTTATACACAACTATTAAAAGATAAATGTGGATGAATAAATGCTGACGATTATGCAGCGTCTTCTATATTCTTAATAATTGATCCATAGTCTTCACGAACCTGCAATGATGCTTTTAGTTCCGTTCCGGGGAAGGGAAGGAGTAGCGAATGATTGTTAGACTTCGGATTTAAAATATCAGGAAAGTGAGTGGCTCCACGTAAGATCAAACTTTTCCTTTGCTGTTTTAGTGCAGGTAAATATAAATGAAGTAACAAATGGAATATCGATCAGCTCATTTTTGTTTGAAAGCTGTATGCCGCCGCTTACCATAACTTCTATCGATGAAGTTTCAATAGCTTTCCAACCCGGCTGTACTTGTTTAAAGCAATAGCCAAAATCAAGGTTACATTCGGCGAGTTTTTCCACTAAAATTTGAAGTAAGTTGGGTTCTTCCAGAGTGGCAGTGATAGCGATCGCATACCCGCCATTTTTGTCAAATGGTTTTTTCATAAGGATTGATTTTTTATTTCTAAGGGGTACGGGTCTTTTTTAGAACGTAAAACCTTTGAATTTATTGGTTCACCTCAAAAATTACTTATCCGATCTTTTTTCAGTAAACAGCGATGGCCAAAGGGGTCAGCAACAAAGCCCTGCCTGTACTCATAGTCGTAATTTACATGATCTAACTCCTTACCGCCTGCTGCAACGGCTGTGAAACAAAGCTCCATCGATTGACATCACTGCCTGCATCCACACTGCCATCATTATTATTCCATTGCTGCAAAACAATTGCATCAAATACATTTTTTATAAAACTCAATAGCTCGTGCTACTGTTTTAAGATATATCATGGGTGCAAGAAATGTAGAGTTCTCATTCATGAACTTTTATTTATTGGGCATTGCGAATGAACAAAACAACTATCTAATCAATTCCGCCTTTTCGTGTTGGCGATCTTTGTTCTGGCCATTTGCCAGGCTCACCCGTAAGGCGGTTAGATGGTAAAACTATTTTTTCTCTTGATGTTGTAGCCGGGTCTTCACAAGCCATATACACAAGTATTGCAGTGAGTATTGCATTATTTTTTACATCATCAAAAACAATTTTATCATAAGTATCCCTGTTTGTATGCCAGGTATAGCTGCCATACAACCAACTGTTGGAGCCTAAACCAAAGGCAGGTACACCGGCTGCAACAAAAGAAGCATTATCTGATCCGCCACCTGATGGTGCACCCGGAAATCTTGTTTCAAGTTCCTGTTTATATCCAGACGGTACTCTTGCCAACCATCTGCCCATGTATTCATATGAGTGTAAAAAGCCTGCGCCACCAATATTTACCACCCTACCAGTTCCATTATCCTGGTTAAATAATGCCTGCATATTTTTTACGATCTCAGAATGATCTTCTACAAATGCACGGGAACCATTTAATCCTTGTTCTTCGCTGCCCCAATGACCAACAAGTATTGTACGTTTTGGATTAGGATAAACTTTTTTAAGAATACGCATTGCTTCCATCATTACAAATGTACCGGTACCATTATCGGTTGCACCTGTGCCTCCATCCCATGAATCAAAATGCGCAGAAAGCATTACATACTCATTTGGCTTCTCAGTTCCTTTTATTTCTGCAACTGTATTAAAGGTTGGCACCATACCCAATTCTTTTGAATCAGTTCTTACGCTGATCATCGGATTTTTTCCTGATTCCAATAAACGGTATAGCAAACCATAATCTTCCAATGCAATATCAATGGTTGGAATTTTTGTAGTGCTGGCGCCAAAAATTTTATTTACTCCAAAACCTGCTGACCAATTGGAGCCAACTATTCCAACAGCGCCTGCTTTTTCTAATGCAAGTGCAAGATTCTTATTTGATAATCCTGTTTTGCTGATCCTTTTTCTCCATGCATCATTTTGATCTGTTCTTTCTTTTTTCATTTTGTCAACCGACTCTTTTGTTCCAAACTCCTGCCAGTTATAATCAGGTCTGCCTGTTGGCTGCATCATTGATATCATTACAAATTTTCCTTTCACATTGGGCAGCCATTGTATAAAGGCCATTGAATCTGCCACATCAGCAATAATGATAAGTTCTGCTGTTATTGTTTTGCCACCTGTAGATGGGCTCCATGCAAGTTGTGTACCTTCCAACGTTTTTACCCATGGTTGCACCATGTCAATATGTGAGATGCCTCTTTCCCAACCGCGCCATTCACCCCATTTTTCATTGCGGGCAGTAATGCCCCAGCTTGTGTATTTTGCCACCGCCCAATCATGTGCCTGTTGCATTTTTGGTGAACCAACTAATCTTGGCCCAATACCATCCAGTAATTCATGAGCATTATTTTTCAGTTGTGAATTTTCACTTGCCTCTTTTATGATAGCAGCAACCATTAAAGAGTCTTTGCTTTGCGCAAATGAAATAGTTGCCGGTAAAAGAAACAGGATCGTCAGAAGTCTTAATGCATTTTTCATACAAAGTAGTTTGTAAAAGGGATTTTTTGGAAGACGAATGTAATGAATTGAAAGAACAAAAGGTTTTCAGGTATTGTTTCGTTTCGCATTGTTACTATGGAAGATCATTAGCGCTGAATCCTGATAACGAGGGAGCAAAAGACAATATCAAAAGATGAAGGAAAAGAAAAATCAGCTTCACCAGGAACATTTATTTTTTTACCGGGTAACATGTGTCGCCATGAGTAGATTTACTATTTGTGAAATCCTATTTACTGTAGTATGTTTGCATATCCTCTTCCTGTAAAAAACGACATAGTTCAATATCTGAAACTGAGGGACCTACCTGAAAACTATGTTTCGTAAATTAACCTTATCTCTTATTCTAACTGTTTGTTCATTACTAGTTGGCAAACTTTCTTTTGCAACTTATTATAATGACAATGGTACGTCCAACCCGTACACACTTAATACAGGTGATACCCTTTTTATTGCAGCAAATACTTATACTGGAAATATTGGTGGATTTGCGATTGGCGCAACAATTATCGTTTCTGATCTTGCTACTTTCCAACCCACTGGAATGAGCTGGAGCAATGTTCATGGCACGATGTATATATACGGAACATTTATTATGAATAATGCGCAATTCCGCACTAATTCAAATTTTACACTCTATAATTACGGAACGGTTCAGATCAATTTTCTAACACGTATGGATGGGTCAAACCAGTTGTGGGTAAATAGCTATGGAGCTACTATTAATTTTGCAGGCAACGTACTCATGAATGGTGATATAGGAAGTAATAATAACCGTCTCATTAATTATGAAACAATAGCTTGCGGAGGTGATTTTCAAATGAACAGTGGTTCCTTGGTTACCAATTATAAAAATTTTTCAGAAACTGGCAATTTCAGGGTTAACGGCGGTACGCTTAATAATGAAGGAAACTTAGATATTACAGGGAATATACTTATGAATAATGGTGCTTCTATAATAAGAAATTATTGCCGGATGCAGGCTACAGCCGGCATTAACAATACCTCAGGTAATTTTTATAACTATAGCTATTTGTGGGCAAAAAATTCAGATATAACCAATAGCGCAAACATAATAAACTCATCGGTAGCGAATGGGAGCGTATATGCAATTACCACGCCGATGATACACGGTAGGAATTACACACATTCAACTGGCGGCACTATGACGGGTCCATGTCTTTTATATTTTTATGGAACTACCACAATGACCGGAGGCACCATAGGGGTGCCAGGGGTTACTGCTGACACTATAAAGATGTATGATGTCACAAGAACAACTCCACCTAATATTTTCGATGTTCAATCTGGTGGCACCCGACATCCAAATTTTATTTACAATGCCTGGGGCGTACCTGATTCAAACAAAGTGTATCTTTTAGGTTGTTCCATTGAGGTTATATTGGAATCACCTTTACCCATCAAATGGAATTATTTCTTTGTCAATCTTGCTGATAAAATTCCTGCACTAACATGGTCAGCTGAGTTTAGCCGTGGTACTGTTTTCAATATTCAGCGCAGCTATGATGGTACAAATTATCATACAATAGAGTATATGCCATCTGAAAGCGGACGATCAGAATATAGTTACAATGACCAACTGGTTAATACAAATGCTCCTCTTGTTTATTACCGGATTAAAGCAAAAGAATTAGATGGTGAAGAAAAATATTCGCCAGTAAGAGTTGTAAGATTCGGAAATAACCCAACGGTTAGTTTACAAACTGCTCCAAATCCTTTTACCAATAGCTTTATGATAAATTACCATGCTGCTGAAAAAGAAACTATCACAATACGGATGCTTAACGTAAGTGGTCAGCAGAAATTGACGAAGACCGCAACAGTTAATAATGGTGATAACAGGATTAACATTACTGAAGCAGCTAGTCTTGCAAAAGGTGTTTATATAATTCAGGTGAGCAACGGTAATAATAAAATATCTTCAGCCAAAGTCGTTAAGCAGTAAGATGGCTGTATATAAACGAATCAAAACAAAAATCCATTTTCTCAATTAAGAGAAAATGGATTTTTATAATTAAGAGGTAATATGTTTTTTTACCAGCCCGGGTTTTGTGCAAGATTAGGATTTGCTGTCCTGTCTGATTCCGGAATTGGGTAATAATAATTTCTTTCGGCCCATGTTCGTGCAATATTAGTCAGCCATGTTACTTCTCCGAACGTATCATTCGATAAACGTTGCGAATTTGGAAGTCCATTAATAGTTGCATTGACATTTATATAAGTAATACTTGGTGGTCTTGGTGCCGGAGGTAATGTTTTATAAAAAACAACATCAGGAATTCCGTCTTCATTAAGATCAAGTTGTGCGTCGAGTGCAGGAACCCAAATGCCATTCCATGTCATTGTCAATAGGTCACCTCTTTTCCATCTTATCAGATCATAAAAGCGAAATCCTTCAAGTGCTAATTCTATTCCTCTTTCTCTGCGAACTTCTAAAATAACAGGATCAGAAATAGCCGGAAAATATTTTGCCTGCAAATAAGCATCAACAGTAACAGGCTTTGTTACTAACCCGGTGGTAATGCCTGCTCTCTTCCTCAATGCGCCAATTGTCTTGCCCCAATCAGCATCTGTAAGCAATCCCAACTCTGCCTGGGCTTCTGCGTAATTCAATAGAACTTCTGCATAACGGAAAATTGATACCGCATTGTTATTAAGATCTCTTGTGTCATAATAAGTATCATCAAGACTCCATTTAATGGGCATATAACCAGTGAATGTATAAGAGAACACTGGTGGAGCAGCTACCAATGTTGTTCCGCTTAATCTTTTGTAAGCTCCCAGCCTGATCGTTTGCTCCAATCTTTTATCCCTGTTCTTCACTTCATCTTTAAATTCCAGTATTTGATAATTAGGATTATTTGTAAAAGGAGTGCCGTCAATATTTAAATAAGTATTAATGAAGGTTCGGATAAAACTAAACCTTACACCGGTAGTGGCGCTTGTCATATACCAGTTTGCTGCATGAAGAATTCCCAATGCGGGGTCTTGCAATGCTGCAAGCATCACTTCTTCAGGAACCGGTGCAGGGTTGGTAAATACTCTTCTATAAGAAAGAGAAGTGCCTGCCCCTTCATATAATTTAAAACCTGACTCATCCATTATTTTTTTTGCAGTCGTTGCAGCCAATGTAAGTAATGCAGCAGAAGTGCCTGTAAGATTCAGATTGGTATGATATTTCCGAAACGTTCCTTCAAATAAACATACTCTTGCTTTAAAAGCATAAGCTACCCATTTTGTGATCTGGCTTCGGGAAGCATCTGTAACAGTTCTAATATTCTGAGTAGCATAATCAAGGTCTGCAATTATAGAATCGATCACTTTTACTCTTGAATCACGACCAGCAAACAATTGCGGATCATCTACATCCAGTGCTTTGCCGATCCATGGAACGTCACCATATCTTTTTACTTTTTCAAAATAAAAGAATGCTCTGAAGAATCTTGCCAAACCATTGAAATGACGTCTTACATCTTCTGCAACACGGGTATCTGTATTGCTTTGCAGAAAATAATTTATATTTCTTAATTGAAACCAATCCCAATCCCAGTCAGGGCCAAGAGCAACTAAATTATAAGCCGATGCTGATGTGTTATCACTTATAGTTGGGCCATAAGCAGCTCCTCTTAAAAATGGGGGAGCATCTCTTCTCGCACCATAGTCAGACATATTGTCTGCGGTATGAACATTGTTAGCACTTGGCAGTATTTGGTAAAAAGAGTTTGCATATAATTCCAATCCCTTTTCACTGCCGAATACTGCATCGCCGGAAGCAGTTGCTTCAGGTAATTGTTCCAGCTTGTTACAACCCATAACAAGCGGGGCTATTAAAAAAAGCCACAAATATTTTTGTTTCATAATTATATTTTTTTTCATACTACTTAGAATGTTATTGATAAACCAAAAGTGATCCCTTTCATCATTGAGTAATTGTATCCATCACCAGCATTAGTGGTAGTAAACACCTGGTCGGAAACAACGGCGTTCTCTACATCTATATCTTTTGTAAGCTTATAAAGCGGTGACCATGCCCAGATGTTTTCTGCAGATACATAGACACGGATATTCGCAGCATGGATCCTTGAAATTATATTCTTTGGTAAATTATATCCAAGTTGAACATTCTTAAGACGTATGTATGCTACATTCTGAAGATATCTTGTTTGGGCTTGTGTAAGGATACCACCGGCACGGTTTGCAAGACGTGATACATATCTTGGTAAATATGCATCGGGTGTTTCGGGGGTCCAATGATTATCTAAGTGCCATCTTGGTAATTTATTATAAGGCCTGTTGTATTGTCCCCAGAAAACGCCAGCTTCTGTACTTGGGAACCAATCTTGTTTGCCAACTCCCTGGAAAAATGCAGAAAAGAAAATTCCATTCCAATCAGCAGATAAATTAATTCCATAGAGATATCGTGGAGAACTATTGCCAATTATAAACCTGTCACCAGGATTACCAACTGTACCTGTACCCGGATTAACAACACCATCCTTATTACGATCTGCTAATTTAATATCACCAGCAAAAGCCTGCCCTGATGAAGTAGAAAGAAGTCCGGGTTGTGTTGCATGACTCGTAACATCAGCAGCAGAAGTAAAGAAACCTTCTGTTTCATATCCCCATATTTCGCCTATCACCTGTCCTTCATAATAATCGTTTAATCTTTTTTGCGGGTTATTGTATTTTGTAATTGTTGCTTTGTTATCGGCCAGTGTTAAGCGTACATCGTAACTAAGTGGTTTATTCTTTACCATGAATTTATCATTCCACGACAATGTCATTTCCCAGCCTTTTGTTTCAAGGTCTGCATAATTACCTCTCGGAGCAGTTGCACCAAACACAGCAGGTGGTGTTACTGCAAGTGTAAACATATCTGTTGTTTCGCGGATATACACATCACCAACAAACCGTAAACGATTAGAAAGCATTGCAAAATCAAGCCCGAGATTTTTTGTTGTGGAAGTTTCCCAAGTAAGACCTGAAGGCAATACCGAAGGTCTGCTTGTGAATTGTGGTCTTATACCATTTAATATAAGTCCTAACTGAGCGATGCTGAATTGTTCCTGGTAAACATAAGAACCAATATTACCATTACCCAATGAACCATAAGAAGCACGGATTTTCAGATCAGACATAAATGCTGGAGATATATTCCAGAATGATTCTTTTGAAACTCTCCATCCTGCAGATACGGAAGGAAAGAAACCGTAGCGTTGGTCTTCAGGAAATTTTGAAGAGCCATCATACCGTCCATTCACTTCTATCAGGTACCTGTCTTTATAAGAATAATTCAATCTTCCAAAACCTCCGAGTATTGCCCATTCATCCCAGCCACCTGATGTTAGTATTGAAGTTCCTAAAGCAAGATTAATATCATTGGCGTTTTCAAATATCAAACCGTTGCGTTGTGCCAGCAAACCTTTGAATGTAGATTGCTCATAATTATAACCAAGTAATGCTTTGAAATAATGAACGTCATTAATATCGTCTTCATATTCTGCATAGATATTTGTTGCAATGTATTGTGTTCGTTGCCTTATCTCACGAAGATCATTGGTTGTAGTTCCGAGATAAGCGATCACACCGGGTTTCGAACTATAGGGCAGGGGTACCTGCTTACGTTTTTCACCGATCTCTGTTGTTTGAAAAGTGAAATCGCTTTTAAGTCTTAATCTGTTATTAAGGAACTCTGCTACTAATCCAACTCTGTTCCTGAAAATTGATCTTTCCATATCCATTGCATTCTTGCCATAGTAAAAATCCCCTACTGAATATGCAGATGATGCAGTCAGCGTGCCATCAGGATTAAGCAGCGGCGCTAAAGGATGCCCTTCATCTGCAATATTTCTGAATATACCTCCGCCTTCTCCAACATTGATCGGCTGGTGATATTTCACATTTGAATAATCGGAATTATTTTCGAAACGTAACCAGGGATAAACCTGTATAGATCCTTTAGCACGAAAATTCAGCATCTTGTAATCATCAGAATTGTATCTGAATAATCCTTCCTGATCATAAATTCTTCCGGTCAATAAAAAAGTTGTTTTATCACCTGCGCCGGAAATGGTGAGGTTATGTTCTTTTGCGCTGTTTGAATTTTTATATAATTGCTTATACCAATCAGTGCTTGCATAATATACATATTCACCTGTTGTGGGATCAATTTCCACGTCAGGCAAACCTGTAAGGTGTGATCTTCTTTCTAATTCCGTAAGATAAGCTTGTGAAAATTTCAATGTTTTATTTACTGCCTGAGGAAACTGACCATCCCATGCCAGCGAAGATTCAGCAAACATTTTTGCGAATATGTAAGCATCATTTTCAAAATCCGGTACCTGTGTGGGTTTTTTTATTGAATAGTTACCGGTATATGTAATACTTGTCTTACCCTTTGCAGGATTTTTTGTTGTGATCAACACAACACCAAAGGCGCCTCTTGCTCCATAAATAGCAGCTGAAGATGCATCCTTCAGTATGGACACAGTAGCAATATCATTTGGATTAATTACAGCCGGATCTCCTTCTACACCATCGATCAATACCAATGCATTTCCACCTTGACCGATGGAAGTTGCTCCCCGTATATTAAATCGCGGAGCCTGGTTTGGTTTTCCATCAAACATCCTGATGTTAAGGTTAGGTAACACACCTTGTAATCCTTGAGTAAGATTTGGTATGGATCGGTTCTCAAGAGCCTCAGCTGTTACCTGGTCAACTGCGCCGGTAAGGTTCGCTTTTTTTTGCGTACTATAACCGACAACTACCACTTCACCAAGTTGAACACTTTCAGTCAGCATCCTAACGTCAATTACACTTCGTCCATTTATTTTTTCGGTAACGGACCGGGTGTTGACATAGCTAAAGGTTAAATCGGTAGCATTGTTTGGTACACTGATGGAGTAAATTCCATCAACATTAGTGATGGTCTGAATTTTTGTGCCGGCAACAGATACGGTGACACCCTGCAGCGGTGTATTATCAACACCTGTAACTTTTCCAGTTACAACTTTGTCCTGGGGAAAGGCCGTAGCACATAGTAATAGCAAGCAAAGAGAGAGGCAAGAGAACTTTCTCATAATCGTTAGGTTTGTGCAGTTTATAAATAGATTGCAGTAGTAGACCAGGGCAGGTGGTAAGAATTTATAAGGTTGGAATTAATTAAGCCCTAAAGTCGAAAAGAAGCTTAGAAAATACTTATTCGTAAAGTAAGGAGAAATTTGAACTTAACAATAATATAATTCTAATTTAATAATTAAGAAATGAAAATCTTATACAAATCTGTTTTGCCTTCAAATAGTGAAATTTATTTTAAAGGCAATTTTAATTCTCATGAATAACCATCGTATTGAAAATGGTTTCAATGAAATGATAAAGAAAAATAAATTACCTTCTGAATTGCAGCGTCAGGATAACAATTGAAGATTTTTTATTTTAGTAAGCATTGCTAAGAGACAGAGTAGGAATTTGTTTAAGCCAATTTAGAACTGTGATCTCACTTTTTGCATCTACAGGTAATTGATTCATGAGCCTGTCTTCAATTTTGTGCCCCATGCTTACTGTAAACCCATCTATCATAGAAGCATAAAGATTAATGACAAACAGCAGTTGATTACCGTTGTACCGGTTAAAAAGACGACGGCTGGGTTCGCCGGTAAAAATTGCCTCATTTACCCAGGTATAATTATAGGCGCTGAGATGTTCTTTTAAGAAATGCATTGTTTCAAGGTAAGCTTTAATTGTTGTAGTTGCCGGAATACTTTCAGATCAAACATTTTCTTTTTTCAAGATGATCATAAGATCCCAAAAACACTGAAGATTACATGCAACCAGATATTTATTTGTAAACAAGGTAACGGCCTGTTAATATTTTATCCAGCTAAATTGAAATTCAATTGGTGCTTTTTGACCACGTTCAGAAATTTTTTTGAAACGGTCGGGCAGGCTCATTAAATAATCACGGGCTTTTTCGGCGGCACCGGAAAGGCTGCTGATGTTTGCAATATCCCATTCCTGTATCAGCGATTCTAAGATATGGGTGTAATCATGGCTGGTGTATACACCGAGGCGTTGAGCCGCATCGCTGAAGTGAGCAAAAGTTTTACCAATCGATTCGCCTGCCTGTCGCAGAAAATGCGCAGGCATTACAATACGTTTGCGCATCATATCTTCAAAAGCCAGCATCATTTCGCTGGCATCGATCTCAAATATTTTTGATACAAAACTTTTATAGGCTCTTGCATGGCGGGCTTCGTCAGCAGCAATAACGCCGCAGATCTGCGAGAGCTGGCTGCTGCCATGTTTTTTTGCCAGCGTAGCGGTACGCCGGTGAGATATATTTGTAGCCAGTTCCTGGAAAGATGTATAAACAAAATTTCTATAAGGATCTCTTGCACATTGTATATCCATACCATCAGCAATTAAATGCTGTGTGCTGATCTCCATTTCACGCATATTGACACGGCCGGAGAGATACAAAAATTTATTCAGCACATCACCATGGCGATTTTCTTCTGCTGTCCACATTCTTATCCATTTACTCCAGCCCTGCGGTTCTGTTTTTGTAATACCTTCTACATCCATCAACCAGCTTTCATACGTGGGTAACGCTTCTTCGGTAATAGTATCACCAACAAGTACTGCGAGATAATCATAAGGCAGTTCTTTACATTCAGCCTGAAGTTCTTTTATTTCTTTAAGAAAATTTTCATTAGTGCTTACTGGTAAGAAATCGGCGGGTTGCCAGATGGTATCTATTTTTTTCAGAAATTCTTCAATGATACTCTCAATTTTTTCTGCAAGGAAATGCATCACTTCGATGCGGGCCGGTTTCATTTTTACTTCGTACATGGTAAAGAGTCATGACAGTTTTGAGCTGTCTTGATTTTTTTAATTCAAATAGGTTATATCAATACTCTATCTCCAGATTTTTTTGAATTTGTGCATGGTGACGACACCTGTAAACTCATTGATTCAGTAAATAAAGAAGAAATAAAATTAAAACTGATCCCTTGCAGATATGTTATAAAATTTTTTTAAAAGTTTATATAATTCACAGATTTAGGGGGTTGGTATCGAAAAGTTTTCGGTGGAACGGGCATTACAGCTTTTTCAAAGCTGATCCTGCGTTACAACTTGTCCCGATCATTCAGGGAAACTCAGGACAACCGATTGAAGATTTTTTATTTTATCGAACACTACGACAACAGGGGAAGCATATCTTTTATCTGGATTTTGAAGAACCAAAAATTCCAAACAGGTCATAAGGCTGCTTACTAAACAGATCATTAAAGAACCAGGCTGCGATGAAAATAAGTGTAACAAATAAAAATACAATAAGTAGCTGCGCTCCGGATGTTTTTTGAATATTTTGTTTTGATGTTGCATCACAGACCTCGCCAGGGCAACGTTGTACTTTTTCTTTAAAAAACAGCGGATAAAATTTACAACCCAAACAAATGCCAAATGCCGTCTCAAAGAACAGGAATACCAGGCAGATAAGGCAGATGATTCCCGTAACAGGGCTATAGGAATTAATTATAACCATAAAAATAAACATGGTGGCTGACAGGATCACACCAATTATCCATGCAAACTTTTTTTGTTTTGCGCCCACATATTCAGGTGTCTGGTTACTTACTATCAAACGTCCTATTATTAATGTCGGTGAAAATTTAGGATTGATAAAAACACGGATGATGAAATCAGCAAGGAATACAGTTAAAACATACTTGATCGGCAAAAAATTATTTTTAAAAACAATAAACATCAGGGAGATGAAAGTTGCTAAAAAAAGGATGCCTGCCGAAGCTCTTATTTCTCTTTCATTTAAAACCGGGATATTATATCCTTCTATATTTTCTCCGAATTGTATGAGTTTATTCATTCATTTATTTTTTTACAATTACAATTGTGCATTTATCGGAATACAGGGGATGCAGAAACATCCCCTTACATGCACATGAGAGCTGGGCTCTCAATAATGTCTGTAATGTTCTCTACAGCCTACTTTGCTTAACAAGTGCAAAAGATCATCGTAGTAAGAAGGATGGAGATCGGAATAATGAGCTGTTTCATAATAGTAGTTTGTATTTAATGTTTATGTTTTAAAGATCTGTCACAAGAATATTTCATTAATGAATACGCTAAATGCTGTTGTCTATAAACAACAGGATATAGTAAACAAACAACATAGAAAAGCTCAGGAAGAGGCAGCGAAACACGGCAAAACCTGAACATCAACGACGGCATAAATTGTATTGCAGGCTCAATTAACTTATTAATTGAAAAAATTTTGGCAGTAAGTTGCAGATTGAATAAATTAATATTAAGATGGATCACATCCTGGATAATATGATCTGGAATGCTCTTACGACAGGGGTAAATATGGTTACATTTTTTTAAAGCTGAACTTGGCCTTAGCTTGTAACTAAGGCCAGGCAAAATAAATGATTGTCCTGAGTCACAACTTATCCCGCCTCATGCGGGAGACTCAGGACAGCTTTTATTGTATTGACCGCTACAGGCACTATTGAACAGAAACTTTTTTTCATTTAAATTTAACCATGTGTTATTGGCAAGGCCTCAAAGTTACCAGGGGCCAATACATACGCTTATTGGCTATTCAAAAGGAAGTGCAAAACCTGCAGATGAATCGTCCTGTTCAAAAGGGATTTGATTTTAAAAACTGGCCGATTGTAAAATCAATTGCAGGTCAAAAAGATTTTGAGATCAAGGAGGTGCATTGGGAATATATACCGCAAAATATTTTCAATGTGCAGCAATTACAGGATGCAAGAAAACACAGAACATGGTTGAATGCTCGAAGCGAAAATCTTTTTGTGAATGAAAAAGGTCAACGATCTATGTATCTCGAAGGTGCAATGCATGGAAGAATACTTGTTATCTCATCTTATTTTTTTGAACGGCGTCATATACAAAAGATCGGGAAGAAAGGAAAAGTATTAAAAGCAACAGAACCAATACCATATTGCATCACATTAAAGGATAAACCTGATTATTTTTTTATGGCTGGTGTTTTGAGAGAATGGGAGAATGCTGAAAGACATCAATCAGCAGATACATTTGCAATTGTCACGACAAAAGCAAATGAAATGATGCAAAAAATCCATAACAAAAAACAATTGACAAACCCGCTTGAAGATCCTGATCCGCGAATGCCAACCATATTGCCAGAGGAACTTGCTTATGAATGGCTTTTTGGTGACCTAAGTAAAGAAAGAATTCAGGAAATAGCATCTTATCAATATCCTTCTGAAAAGATGACTGCATGGCCGGTAGATAAATATTTTGACCGCATTGATGATCCGACAAAAGAAGTTTTTTATGAAAATCTGCCGCCATTATGATAGTAGCAGGAGAGAAGTTTGAAATAATTATTCAACGCTTTAATGATTCAAGGAAATTTAAGATGATGGTTGAATGTATTCATATATCTGAGCAGGTATTACGATTTAAAGTAACAGCTGGTCAGAAAGAAATGATCATGGAAAAACATTTACTCAAAAAGACTTATCCATGGAAGATCGCAAAAATGAATTTTAAATTTGATGGTGATGATAAGAGTATTGCAATGGCCATTATGAATATCCAGGATAGGATAGAATATCATATCAATCCACCATCAAAACCGAATTGGTATAAAGCATAGATAACTTTTTGTTGTTGGTCGGGCAACCATCAAAGAGATGGCTAATCCTTTAATTAAACCAAACCGCATATCCTTGTTTTCGCAGATTCCACGCAAGTTTTTCCTCCATTAAAAGTGCTTGTTGCCGGGTCATTAGTTTCAAATTGATATCATCATAAAGACTGGGACGCAAATATGATCCATATTTGTGAACGAAATAGGCCGACAGTTTATGACCTTTCTTATTTACGTACCCGGTCTTATGCTGCTTGAATCGTTCAGCTGGAGTCTTGCTTGTCATCCCAACATACAAACATTCCAACACTCCGTTAAATTGCGGATTGGCCGCCCTGAATCGCCAGTTTTCGGTAAATACCCGCTTAGAAAGTTCAACAACATAAACCCGGTATATAAATCGTGCCACAGGATTTGATTTTTGCTGAATGCAAATTAATTCCAAAGACAGAAAAACTAACCACAGCATTCATCTTTCTTAGATCACTGGTATAAATCAGGATGTGATTACAGCTATTTCAAAACCTGTCCCGATTATTTTGGGAATCCTGATAGATATCGGGACGGGATAAGTTTTGAGAGACCGCCTCAGTAAATAATGAAATGCTTACTATGAAAAAAGATTATTTTAATCTAACATAAAGTTTCTTCACGATCAATTATAAAAGTTATGCTTATGTAAAATGAAAATCAATGCGAATAGTTTCTGACAATTTGATAAGGTAATTTTTTAGTCGTTTCCATGTTAACAGGTTTTCGTAACTTAACAAGACATTACTAAAACGCTTTCTTATGGCTTTCCACACACTGAGAATTAATAATAAAAAATATGAGATAGAAGCGGATCCGGCAATGCCGTTGCTTTGGGTAATCCGTGATCTCGCAGGACTTACCGGAACAAAATTCAGCTGCGGCATTGCTCAATGTGGAGCATGTACCGTTCATTTTAATGGTAACCCGGTACGATCATGTACTATTCCTGTTTCTGCTGCTGTCAACCAGGAGATCACAACTATCGAAGGTCTTTCTGCCGACAATAGTCACCCTGTTCAAAAAGCCTGGATAGATGAACAGGTACCGCAATGCGGGTATTGTCAGAGCGGGCAAATTATGACCGCAGCCGCTTTGCTTAAAAAAAATAATAATCCTACCGATAAAGACATTGATACTGCCATGCAGGGAATTCTTTGCAGATGTGGCACCTATCCACGGGTAAAAAAAGCTATTAAAAAAGCAGCTATGATGATGAAGGCTTAAAAACATCTTACTTAAATTCTTCTGATTTTTATGAAAACAGCAAATAAAATACATCGCAGAAAATTTATCCAGCTTGCAGCAATGTCGGCAGGAGCTGCTCTTGCAGTCGGATATTTGCCGGGCATTGGTGATAGATCCAGGATAGTTAATCTTTCAAAGACCGGGGAGCCAGGAATGGGATTGAATCAATATATTTTTATTGACTCTTCCGGAAAGATCACATTGTTCAATCATCGTCCTGAGATGGGGCAGGGGACTTACCAGGCAATTCCTATGATCATTGCTGAAGAACTGGAAGTAGATATTGATAAAGTAACGATCATGCAATCTCCGGCTGATCGTTCGAAATACGGCGACCAGATGGTAGTCGGTAGCAGAAGTATCCAGGGGCAGTTTGCTGCTATGCGAAAGATAGGTGCTGCAGCAAAGGAGATGCTCATCAAAGCCGCGGCAAATAAATGGAAAGTTCCGGAACAGGAATGTTATGCCAAAGATGCAAACGTCATTCATCGTCCTTCAGGAAATAAGTTCAGCTATGGTGAATTGGTGGAAGATGCCTCAAAACTTTCCGCTCCGCAAAATCCTGTGTTAAAAGACCCAAAAGATTTTACAATAATCGGTCGTTCATTTCCAAGAAGGGATATTCCCGAAAAAACAAACGGCTCTGCAAAGTTCGGGATTGATTTTTCTGTTCCGGGTATGTTATATGCTTCAATTGAGAGGTCACCGGTTTTTTTAGGTAAAATAATCAGTTACGACGATTCGAAAGCCAAAGCTGTACCCGGTGTTAAACATGTTTTCAAAACTAAACGTGATGTAATGGGATTTACCAGGGAAGCTGTAGCAGTGCTTGCTGATACTTACTGGGCAGCTGTCCAGGGACGAAAGGCTTTGATGATCAAATGGGATAATGGTGATCTTGAGTCATGGTCAACTCAAAAAATTAAAGACAACTATAAAAAAGCTGCCGAACAGGACGGTGTGGTATTTCAGGAGAAAGGAAATTTCAAAGAAACATTTGCCAATGGCAAAATAAAAATAGAAGCTTCTTATGAAACGCCTTATCAATCACATGCTCCAATGGAACCAATGAACGCTATGGTTTATGTTCAAAAAGATAAATGTGAATTCTGGGGTTCGACCCAAAATCCCAATGGCATCCGTTCACAACTGGCAAAACAGTCCGGTCTGCCGGAAGATAAAGTAATAGTGAACTATACCTATATGGGTGGTGGTTTTGGGCGAAGGAGCATGACGGATGTTTCCGAAGAAGCGACAGACTTATCTATGCAATCCGGCACTCCGGTTAAAGTAATATGGACAAGAGAAGATGATACAACGCAAGGGCCATTCCGTGCATGTTCATTGAATGTCTGTAAAGGAGTGGTTGACGAAAGCGGAAATGCCATTGCGCTTGAACATAAAGTAATCTGCCAGGACATACGTAACCAAAGTGGTAATAATGATAAAGCCAACCCTGCCATAGCGGGTGGAATTAATACAGTGTACGAAATTCCAAATTTTTCTATTTGCGGAGTGTTGCAGAAATTTTATATCCCGGTCAGCTATTGGCGTTCAGTATATCATTCCACCAATTGCTTTGCACATGAATCATTCATAGATGAAATGGCACATGCTGCAAAGAAGGATCCAATTGATTTTCGTTTGGCCATTTTAAAAAATCACAGGCGGTATACGCAGATTTTGAAGATGATTGCTGAAAAGACCAACTGGTATCAACCTCGTAAAAATGATACCGGCAAAGGCGTGTCTATTGTGGAGAGATCGGGAGCATTCACGGCAATGGTTATTGATATTACCAGGGCAAATGGAAAAATGAAGATCGAAAAAATTACAGCCGTTATAGACTGCGGCACTTATGTAAATCCCGATACAGTGAAAGCCCAGTGTGAAGGCTCTATTATTATGGGACTGACCGCAACATATAAAAGCGGACTCAGCATTGCCAATGGAAAAGTAGTGGAGAAAAATTTCGACAATTACAAAATGCTGCAGATAAATGAGTGTCCTGAAATTGATGTAACCGTTGTAAAAAGTACAGATCCTCCGGAAGGGGCCGGTGAATCCGGCTTGGCAAACGTTGCGCCATCATTAACGAATGCTATATTTAATATGACCGGAAAACGTATCAGGACTTTACCTTTCAAGCTTGAGGATATCTAAATTTTTGGCAGGTAAAAAATATCAATTAAAACAGCGGTCGTTGTTTTGACAAGCCATGAGTGTTCATTCCTTTTGATTGTTACACCTGGCGCGGATACCGATCATTTCGGGAATCCTGATAGCTATTAGGACAGGATAATGATTGTAGATTTTTTATTTTATTGAACATCACCGACAACCAGGCATTTTTTTACGGACACAACCTGAGTCCTGGAATTGAAACCGCTATTATCTGTTATCATATAAAAACTGTAATTTCACTATTGCAAATCTGAATTAGTATGACCTTGAATCCGCAATTTGTTACTGATAAAAAAGGCAATAAAGTAGCTGTGCAACTTTCTGTAAAAGAGTATAAATTTCTTATTGAAGAATTAGAAATGAAGGAAGATATTGCACTGTATGAAAAAGTTAAAGCCAATAAAAACGAAAGCTACATGCCTCTTGGAACTTATCTCAAAAAAAGAAAGAAAAATTAATGCCGGGTTACCAGGTACTCCTTTCAAAAGCTGCCAGGAAACAGTTAGCCACACTTCCTACATTTATTCACAACAACATCATTGAGGATATTTCGGCATTGGCTGATTCTCCGCGACCGGCAGGATGCAAAAAATTAAAAGGTTATAAAAATGCCTGGCGTATAAGAGTTGGAGATTATAGGATCATCTATGAAATAGAGGATAAGCTACTTCGCATTTTGGTGATTGCAATTGGTCACCGAAAAGATATTTACGAATAAATATTATTTTTCAGGCTTTTTCAAAACTAATCCTGAGTTACATTTGCCCCGATCATTTCGAAATGCCCGATAGCTATCGGGACAGGTTAACCCTGCCTGTCGGCGGGCAGGGATTGAAGATTTTTTATTTTACGCCGTTGTTGGTGTTCTGGTATGAAGTTTCATGCTAATTTAGTTCACTTCACCAACAACTGAAAATGTTTTAAGATTGTGTTGTTGGTGAAAAACCTCCATCATGAAAGTATCTGTTTGTTGAACACCAACAACGGCGTAAATGATTGAAGATTTTTTATTTTATCATAGAAATCCTAGGCTAAGACACGAAACAAGACTGAGCACCCGAGTATTCATTATTTTATAATTTGACCACGGACACGAACCTGAGCGAAGACCCTGGTGGACGGAAAAACAACTGATCTTATGTTGGATTGAATGGCTCCGCTTTAAAATGCAGAAGAGCACCGCAGTACACCTTCGTCATATTCCATTACGACAAAATTCAATTAGGGATTTAACATGTGTCATCTTTTCTCCCTGGAGTAGTTTGTAGCTTTTACTCCAAAATAACTGTTATGAGAAAAATATTTACTTCAATAAATAGCTGGACTTTCGTTTTATACTTCATTGCTTTCATTCCAGCTATTAAGGCACAATCGCTGCTCGATCCAAAGACGCAGCCCCAGTTTGTAAATCCTTTACCGGTTCCATCGGTAATTGATGCCCGCAGTGGTGGCACATTTACAATTAATATGAGTCAGTTCAGTCAGTGGCTGGGATTGATCGATCCAACAACACAACAACACCTGAACACAACAGTGTGGGGATATAATGGATCTTATCCGGGGCCAACGATCGTGGCTAAGAAAGATATTCCCATCAGTGTGTTTTGGCGCAACAATCTTGTGAATGGCAGCAATCAACCATTACCGCATTTATTACCTATTGACCGGACAATACATTGGGCTTTTGGAAATGATCCTGCATGGCAAAGCTATGG
>Ga0209797_10000156_pt1 | contig 30646 bp, 24 predicted proteins | sample DOMMetBare3Fresh_2_FD_187472 | JGI IMG/M metagenome (GOLD analysis project Ga0209797, IMG submission 187472) | Wetland sediment microbial communities from St. Louis River estuary, USA, under dissolved organic matter induced mercury methylation -... | ecosystem: Environmental > Aquatic >... | reverse complement strand
GTAGCTCAGCGTGTCGCCGACGTCGGGGTCGGTGAAGGTGCCGGCCGGGACGGTGAAGCTGAAGGCCACCCCCTGCGTTGCGGACTGCGCGGCGATCGGCTGCGCCAGCACCGGGGGGTTTTCGACCCAGGTGACGTTGAAGGTCAGCTGGCGCACGACGGGGTCGGCGTCGACGCCGCCGTTGGCGTTCCCGCCGTCGTCCCGCACCTGGAAGCCGATCTGCGCATAGCCGGCACCCGAGCCGTTCGGCGCCGGCGCGAAGACCAGCCGGCCCGCGGCGATGTCGTCGGCGCGAACGAACTCGCCGGGCACCACTGCCGTGCCCCCCAGCGTGAGCGTGCCCGCGCCCGGCGGCGTCGCGATGAAGGCACCGAAGAAGTTGTTCGGCGGCGTGTCACCCGGGTCCGAGAAACCGAAATCGGCCACCGTGAAGGTGTACGTCTGGTTCGCGCCCATCGTCACCGTGCCGCTGGTGCCGACCGGCGCGTCATTGACGCTGGCGACGTTGATCGTCGCGGTGGCGACGTTCGAATCGAGAACGCCGTTGTTGGCGACGTAGCTGAAGCTGTCGACGCCGCTGAACCCGGCCACCGGCACGTAGCTGAACGACCCGTCCGCGCCCAGCGTCAGGCTGCCGTGCGCGGGGCCGCTCACCAGCACGGTGCTCAGCGGGTTCAAGCCGGGGTCGGAGTCGTTGGCCAGCAGCGCGCCCGGGCCGACCACGAGGGTCTGGTCCTCCAGGGCGGCGAAGTTGTCGTCGGCGGCTACCGGCGGTGTCACCGTGCCGTTGAACGAGACCGTCGCCAGCGCGGTGTTCGCCGGGTTCTTGCCGTCGCTGGCCGTGACGCTGACGATGCGCGGCGTGGTGGTGGGCGAGGCCGCCGTGTTGTTGTAGGTGACGGTACGCAGCACCTTTTGGTAGTTCGCCAGCGTGTCGCTGCCGCTGAGCGTGAGCGTGCCCGTGCCGCTGTTGTAGTTGGCCAGGATCTTCGTGCCGTTGACACTGGCGGTGAGTGCTTCCGCGCCGCCGTCCAGCGGATTGGTGATCTTCAGCGTCATCGACACCAGGCTGGCCACGCCGGGGTCGGTGATCGTGGCGTCGACGTCGGCCACCGGCACCGGGCCGAGGCCGGTGCGGAAGTTGATACGGTAATCGGCCCCCGCCGCGCCCGAGCTGTCGTTGGCGTCCAGGTCGATCACGATGCCCTTGCCGACCATGATGGCAACGCTGCCGCCGCCGACCTTGGCGCCGCCGCTGCCGGTGTTGCCGAGGTCGTCGACCGACACCTGCACCGTCGCCATGCCGTTGTAGCCCGCGGTGGGTGTAAAGACCATCGCGTCGAGTGCCGCGTTGACGCGCGCCAGCGGCCCGGTGAAGGTAACGCTGCTGTCGTTGACGCCGTCGCCGCTCGAAAAGCTCAGCTCGTTGCCGAGCATCATGCGTTGCATCGCGATGCCCGATTGCGCTCCGTCCTGGTTGTCGCCCCGCCAGACCACGCGGTAGGTGCCGTCGGCGGCGATGCCCACTGCCGGGGAATCCTGGTTGCCGGCCGTCTTGGTGTTGACGAGCAGCTCGCGCCCGATCAGCGTGCCGTCGGCGGCGAAGGTCTGCGCATAGACGCCGTCGCCGTTGGCGTCCTTGGCCTGCCAGGTGAACGCCGCCAAGCCGCTGGCGTTGATCGCCACCGCCGGCGCCGCCGGGGCGAGGCCGGCGCTCGTATTGACCTGGAACTGCGAGCCCACCGCGTTGCCGCCGGCGTCGAAGCGCTGCCCCGAGATGACCGCGCTGCCGGCGTCGCCGCTCTGCCAGGCGACGACCCAGGTGCCGCTTGAATTCATCGCCACCGCGGGGGCAAGCTGCGACCCGGTCGTCACCGTGTTGACGACGATCTCGCCGGACAGTGCGTTGCCTGTGCTGTCGTAGCGGCGGGCGATGATGCCGTCCTTGTCGGCATCCGGGCCCTGCCAGACGACGACGAAGTTGCCCGCGGCGTCGCAGGCCACCCCCGGCGTTGCATTGTTGCCGACTGCCGTGACGTTGATCTGGGTCTCGCCGCCGGCCAACTGGCCGTTGGCGTCAAAGCGCTGCACGAAGATCCCCGGCGTACTGCTGTTGTCGGATTGCCAGGCGACAACGACCGACCCGTCGGCGGTCATGCACACCGACGGTGTCGTCTGGTCGCCGGCGATCGTCGTGTTGACGAGCGTCTCGCTGCCCAGGCGGTTGCCTGCGCTGTCGAAGCGCTGCATGTAGACACCCAGGCCGCTGCCATCCTGGCTCTTGCTGACCCAGGCGATCACGAAGGCACCGCTGTCGTTGGCCGCCACCTCCGGCAACGTCTGATCGCTGGCGGTGGTGGTGTTGACGAGGAATTCGGGTCCGATGCGCGCGCCGGTGCTGTCGTAACGCTGGGCGAAGACCGCCGCGCCGCTGCCGTCGCCGTTGTCGCTCGACCACACGACGACCGATCCACCGCCGGGCAGCACGGCGATCCTGGGCTGGCTCTGATTGCCGTTGGTGATGGTGCCGTCGACCGTGGTCTCGGCGCCGATGGTGCCGCTGAGTGTGACGGTGCCGTTGGTGACGTTGACGCTGACGCGCACCGGGTTGCTCCCCGCGTCGTCGATCACCGACACGCCGTTGCCGGTTGCGCCGGCCAGGATCAGCGGCGTGTCGACGGCCGTGCGCTGCGGCACCGGCGTCAGCACGACGGGGGCGTTATTGACGGCGTTCGGCACCACCGTGACGGCAACCGCCGCGGTGGTGCCGAGCGCGCCGCCGAGGCCGGTGTTTCCCTGGTCGTTGACGGCGATCGAGATCGCCGTGTCACCGGTGTAGCCGGCGGGCAGCACCAGCTTCAGGCCGTCGACCGCCGCGTTGGCCTGCGCCAGCGTGCCGGTGAAAGTCATCGACGCATCGCCGGCACCGGTGCCGCTGGTGAACTGCAAGCCGTTGGTGGTCGCAAGCGTCAGCGCGCCGACCGGCGCCGACAGCGTGAACAGCAGCTTCTTGTTGCCCGCGTCAGGATCGTCGAAGGTGATGGCGCGGGCCAGCGGGGCCGAGAAGACGATCGGCGTGCCCTCGACGAACGTCTGCGCTGGCGGCGCCGCGATCGTCGGGGGGTCGTTGACGGCCGTGACCGCGATCTGGAAGCTGGCGCTCGACTGCTTCGCGCCACCGGTTCCGCTGTGGCCGAGGTCGTTCACCAGGACGGTGACCCTGGCGTTGCCGTCGAAGTTGAGCGTGGGCGTGAACACCAGGCCGTCGAGCACGTCGTTGATCTGCGCCTGCGTGCCGGTGAAGGTCATCGTCGCGTCGTCGATGCCGTCGCCGACGGAAAAGCTCAGGCTGCGCGCATCGATGAATCGCTGGCCGAAGACGCCGAGTCCGGAGCCGTCCTGGTTGGTGCCGGTCCACACTGCGGTCAGGCCGCCGGTGCCGGACATCGCCACCGAGGGCGCCGTCTGGTCACCGGCGGTGGTGGTGTTGACGAGGAGCTCGCCGCCGACGCGCGCGCCACCGGCGTCGTAGCGCTGGGCATAGATCCCGTCATGGTGGTCCGGGTTGTCCTGGCTGCTCGACTGCCAGGCGATCACGAATGCGCCGCCGCCGTCCATCGAGATCGCAGGCGCGGCCTGGTGGTTCGGGGTCGTCGTGTTGACGAGGAACTGCGTGCCCAGGGCGGTGCCGTTGGCGGCGTAGCGCTGCGCATAGATGCCAAAGCGGTCGTCGTTGTAGTCGAGGTCCTTGCTCTGCCAGGCGATGACGAAGTTGCCGGCGTCGTCGCTGGCGACCGCGGGCGCCTGCTGCGCCTTGTAGGTGATGGTGGCGACCGAGAACTCGGCGCCAGCCGCAGCGCCACCGGCGTCGAAGCGCTGCGCGTAGATGTCGGCGTTCTCGGCGCTGCCGCCGCCGGCCGGCGGGCCCTGCCAGGTGACGACGAAGGCACCGCCCACACCCATCGCCACCGACGCAGCCGTCTGTTCGCCGGCGGTCGTGGTGTTGACGCGGAATTCAGCGCCCACCGCGCTGCCGTCGGCGCCATAGCGCTGGCCGTAGATGCCCCAGCCCGAACCGTCCTGGTTGTCGCTTTGCCAGACGACGACGAAGCGGCCGCTGCTGTCCATGGCCACCGCCGGCGCGCTCTGGTCGTCCGCGGTGGTGGTGTTGACGTGGAACTCGCCGCCGACGCGCTGCCCGCTGGCGCTGAAGCGCTGGCCGTAGACGCCCAGGCCGGCACCGCCGCCGCCTTCCTGGCCGCTGCTGGTCCAGACGACGACGAAGCTGCCATCGGCAGCCATGGCCACCGCGGGGGCGGCCTGGTCGCCGGCCGTGGTGGTGTTGACGATCTGCTCGGGGCCGAGGGCGAAACCTTCGGCGCTGTAGCGCTGCACAAAGACACCCAGGCCGCTGCCGTCCTGCTGCTTGCTCTGCCAGACCACGACCTGGGTGCCGTCGGGCGCCGTGGCCACGCGCGCCGCCTGCTGGTCGTTGGCGACCGTGGTGTTGACCTGGAACTCGCCACCGGTGGCGGTGCCCAGCGTCAGCGTGCCGCCGGTGGCGGTGAGCGTCACCTGCAGTGGCATGCCGCCCGCGTCGTCGAGGACGGACGTCGCATTGCCGAAGGCCGAGGACAGCACCAGCGGCGTGTCCTCCAGCGTCGTCTGGTTGGGCGGCACGGTGATCGAGGGCGTCGCGTTGGCGGCGTTAGGCGCCACCGTGATGGCGAGCACCTGGCGGTCGGACAAGGGACCGCCGACACCGCTGTTGCCTCGGTCGTTGACGGCCACCTCCAGGTAGGCCGGACCGGCGTAGCCGTTGATCGGCGTGAACTGCAGGCCATTGAGAGCGGCGTTGACGTTGGCCAGGGTGCCGTCGAAGGTGATTCGGGTCTCGCCGCCAGTGCCCTTGCCCACGACGAAGCTGAGGTTCTTCGTCGAGCCCAGCTTGAGCTCGCCGCCGCTGGCGATCAGCGTGACCTCGACGTTGCCGTTGCCCGCGTCGACGTCGCTGATGGTCAGCGCGTTGCCGTTGCTCGTCGACAGGGTCAGCGTCGTGCCCTCGGGGGTCGTCGGCGCCGCGGGAAGCGTGATCACCGGCGCGTCGTCGATGGCGGTGATCCCGATCGCCACCGTGCTCGTTACCGTGTACGGCCCGCCGACGGTGCTGTGGCCGAGGTCGTTGGTGGCCAGCGTCAACGTGTCGCTGCCGTTGACGTGGGCGTTCGGGGTGTAGGTCAGTCCATTCAGCGCGGCGTTGAGGTCGGCCTGTCGCCCCTGCACGATGATGCTGGCGCTGCCGTAGGCACCACCCACCAGCGTCAGGTTCTGCGTCGTCGCCAGCGCCAGGGTGCCCTGCGCGACCGACAGGCTCACCTGTATCGGCAGCGGATCGGCGTCGATGTCGAACACGCTGATCGTGTTGCCGTTGGCGGCCGAGAACACCAGCGGCGTGTCTTCGTTGATGGCCTGCGCGCCGGGCACCGTGTTCACCGGCGCCACGTCGATCTTCTGCACGTCGATGGGCAGCACGCTGGTCGTGCTCATCGCCGGGCCGCCGCCCTGGCCGAGGTCGTTGCAGGTCAGCGTCAGGCTGGCCGGCCCGTAGTAGCCGGCAGTCGGCGTGTAGCGCAGCGTGTTCAGCACCAGGTTCAGATCGACCTGCGCGCCGTACAGGCTGACCGTCGCGTCGCCGTTGCCGGTGCCAGCCAGCAGCGTCACCGCACCCGGCCGCAGGAAACGCTGGCTGTAGACGCCGTAGGCGTTGCCGTCCTGGCTGTTGCTCTGCCAGGCGGTGACGATGCTGCCGTCGGACGCCATGCCGATCTCGGGCGCCGACTGCACGTCGGCCGTGGTGGTGTTGACGCGGAACTCGGTGCCCAGCGCCGAGCCGGTGGCGTCGTAGGTACGGCCATAGACGCCCTGCTTGCCGTCGGCGTTGTCCTGGCCGATGCTGGTCCAGACGATGCCGAAGCGGCCGTCGCTGGTCATGGCCACCGCGGGAGCGTACTGGTCGTTCGCGGTGGTGACGTTGACGAGGAACTCGCCGCCCAGCGCGGCGCCAGTGGCGTCATAGCGGCGCGCATAGACCCCCTGCTTGCCGTCGGCGTTGTCTTGGCCCTTGCTCTCCCAGGCCACGGTGAAGGCGCCGCCGGCGTTCATGGCCACCGCGGGGGCGGTCTGGTCGCCGGCGGTGGTGACGTTGACGAGGAACTCGCCGCCGACCTTGACCCCTGCCGTCGTGTAGCGCTGGCCGACGATGCCGTTGCCGCTGCCGTCCTGGCCCGCGCTCTGCCAGACGACGACGAAGCCGCTGTTGCCGGCCGCGACCTTGGGCAGCGTCTGCGCGTTCGGCGTGGTGGTGTTGACGCGCGTCTCGGGGCCTATTGTCGACAGCGCCGTGTTGGCCAGGCGCATGTAGATGCCTTCCTTGCCGTCGGCGTTGTCCTGACCCTTGGATTGATAGGCGATGACGACGTTGCCGGCGCCGTCCATCGCCACCGAAGGCGCCATCTGGTCGCCGGTGTTGGTGGTGATGCGCTTCTGCGCCGACAGCGCGCTGCCGTCGGCGCTGTAGCTGCGGGCGTAGATGTCCCAGTTCAGGTTCGTCGCGTCGTAGCTCTGCCAGGCGATGACGAAGCGGCCGGTGCCGTCGATGGCCACCGTCGGCGCGGTCTGGTCGTCTTGCGTCGTGGTGTTGACGATGAACTCGGCGCCGCGCGCCGTGCCGTCGGCATTGAAGATGCGCGCGACGATGCCGTTCTTGCTGCCGTCCTGGTTGGTGCTCTGCCAGACCGCGATGTAGTGGCCGTCGGCCGCGACCGCGATCGCCGGCGCCTGCTGATTGTTGTTGGTGGTGGTATTGAGCTGGGTCTCGCTGCCCAGCGTCTGCTGCAGCCACAGCGTGCCTTGGGTCGCCGTCAGGTCGAGTTGGATCGGGGCCGTGCCCGACTGCGCGTCGAGCACGATGATGGCATTGCCGGTGCCCAAAGAGAACAGCAGCGTGCCGTCCTGGGGCACGGCGGCCGTGGCCGGCAGCACGATGACCGGTGGCGTGTTGGGCGCGAGCAGGCCGCTGTAAGCCGCCTGCTCGGCAGCACTGGGCGCGGCCGCGGCCTGGATTGCGCCGGTCTGGTATTCCAGGGTCCAGTTGCCACCGAACGCCGCCGCGCCTGTCAGGTCGGTGCTGGCCGCGACGTCGGCGCCGGTCAGCGCCGCCAGGCCCTGCATCAGTTGCTGTCCCACGGCGGTTTCGGCCACGTCGCAGCCGTAAAGCAGCAGATCGGCGTCGGCACTCAGCGCCGGGCCCCAGGCGGCCACCTCGCCGGCGCGCTGCAGCAGGGTCTGCGAATCGAGCCTTGTGCTGCCGAGCTGGATCACGCCGTCGCCGCCATGCGTGAGCACGTGCACCGCGGTGATGTCGTTGCGGCCGGCCAGCGTGGCGCCGATCAGCGCCAGTCCATCCTGTCCGGAATCGATCGTGACGATCTCGATCGGCCGTCCGGCGGCCTGCTGCGCCAGCAGGTCGGCACGCAACTCGGCTGCGCCGGGGAGCGAGGCGTCGATGAAGACGATCTCGCTGGTCTGCTGGGCGGCCGTGGTGGACGCCGTGTCGACGGTGCGCACATCGCTGGCGGCCCCCGACAACAGCAAGGGCGAGACGTCGGCCGAGTGGAGGATGCGTTCCTCCATCGCTTCGGCGAGCGGGCGCAGGGTGGGGGTGGCGCGATGCGGGACCATGGCGTCAGCGCTTCGGGCCGCGCGCAGGTCAGAACGAGCCGCGAGCAACGGGCACGGCAGCAGCTGCGGCGGGGGAGGGAGCGGTGGGCGTGGCCGGCAGGTCGGCCTTGCAGCGCAGGCCGGCGGGCAGCTGGCGCTTCGGGTTGGGCAGCGTCATGCGCACACGGAAGCTGTTGCTCGCCGCATCGAGCACGCCGTCCACGTGGCGCACCGTGGCCACCACCGGCGCGACGCCGGGCAGTTCGGGGCGCACGCTGATGCGGTCGCCGACTTTGATCGTGCCGTACTGGGCCGTGGGCACCATCAACTCGACGCGCAACGGATCGACGATGGCCACACGAAGCAGCGGCTTTTCTTCGACGCGCTCGCCGACGTTGACGAAGCGCTCGACCACCACGCCGTTGAGCGGGCTGCGCACCGTGCGCAGCGCGAGCTGGGCTTCGGCGACGCGACGCTCTTCGCCCCAGATGCGTTGCTGGCTGCGCGTCTGCGCGAGCTTCTGGCGCGCCAGCTCGTGTTCGGCACGCGCCTGTTCCACCGCCTGGTCGGAGACGAAGTTCTCGGCCAGCAGGGCCTGCGCGCGGCGCATCTTCTGTTCGGCCAGGGTGAGGCTGGCCTCGGCGGCGCGCACGTCGGCGTCGACGCGCGCGCGCGTGTCGGCAACGCCTGCGTTGGCGCGCTCGACCTCGGCGCGGAGGGTAATCAGCGGTTGTCCGGCGCGCACGGTGTCGCCGCGCTCGACGTTCAGTCGTTCGACCACGCCGATCACCTGCGAGCCTACGTCCGCAATGCGGTCGGGCTCGATCAGGCAACCGAAGGACTTGGCCGTCGACAGGGCCGGCAGTGCAGGACCGCTGCCCCCCGGCGCCGCGTCCACCGGCAGCATCGACAACGCCAGGACTAGGCCGACGGCCCCGCAAACGACAGACGCTGGTCCCAGTGCCTGTCCTGCCGCAGCAATTCGCTGCGCCAGGCGGCGCGCCTGCGCTCCTCGCACCATTGCGACCAGCGTCGGACCGTGTTCAGGAGCCGGGCTGGACTGCGGCGGACGATCGTGAATCTCCATTCCGAAAGCGTACCCATTCCGCCCTGGGGGGCAGGGTGCGAAATGCGCTGAATAAGCCACGCTTCCGTGCTGCCCGTTTCGCCATGACGGGCAGCCCGCCCGGCGAGCTGTCGATCGAGCCGGTGCGACGGATTGTTCTGGCAAGACAGAACGTGCAATCCTCCCGCGGCGCGTGCCGCGTCGTCCAGGCCGATGTCGGTGCCGCGTCCGGCCATGCGCGTGGCCACGGTCACGCAGCCCGCGTGCCCGGCCTCGGCAACGATGGCCGCCTCCTCGGCATCATGCAATGCGTTGAGCACACGGTGCGCGATGCCTGCGGCGTGCAGGCACTGCGACAGCGCCTGCGAATCAGCGACGCTGTCGGTGCCCACGAGCACCGGGCGGCCAGCGGCGTGGAGCACAGACACGCGCTCGCAGACCGCGGCCCAGCGTGCGGCCTCGCTGTCGAACACGCGAGGCGGCAGGTTCACGCAGCGCGACGGCGCGTGCAGCGGAATGCGCACCATGCGCGCACCGAACACCTGCCGCAGTTCGGCCCGCGCCTCCAGCAGCGTGCCGCTCAATCCGGCCAGCCGCCAGTAGCGCTGGAAGAAGCGCTGGAACGTGGTCTGCGCGACGGTGTCGGTCTCCGCCGGCGGGATCAACCCCTCCTTGAGCGCCACCACCGTGTGCAGGCCACGCGACCAGACGCGCCCGGCGGCAATGCGACCGGTCACCTCGTCGAGCAGCTCGATCGCGCCGTCGCGCACCACGTAGTGCGCATCGCGGTGGCAGGCGTGCAAGGCCGTCAGCGCGATGGTCACGGCCTCGCGGCGGTAGCGTGGGCGCTGCCACGGACCGCCCAGGGTTGCCGCGAGCGCGGCCACGCGCGCCTCGCCGGCGGCGCTCAATGTCGCGTGGCGCGCGGCCGCATCGACCGTGAAGTCGCGCTCCGGCTCGAGCTGGCGTGCCAGCGCGAGCGCTTGCCACAGGAACGCACGGCGCGCGGCCTGCGGCACGTTGCGCGACAGGATCAGCGGCACGTCGGCTTCGTCGAGCAGGATGCTGTCGGCCTCGTCGAGCAGCGCCATGCAAAGCCCGCGCATCAGGGGCTGCGGCGTGGGCGCGCCGGTCAGCGCGGCAGCCTGGTGCTCGGCCGGCCGGCGCGCGCCGAAGGCCAGGCGGTCGCGCAGGAAGTCGAAAGCGAGTTCGCGCGCGGTGGCATAGACGATGTCGTGCGCATAGATGGCGCGTCGCATTGCGTCGTCGCCGGCGCGGATGGCCGGCAGTGCGGCCGCACGCAGCCCGAGCGCACTGTACAGGGGTGTGAGCTGCGCCGCGTCACGCGCGGCCAGGTATTCGTTGGCCGTGACCACGTGCACGGGCATGCCCGCCAGCGCCGCCACGGCAGCGGCCAGCGCGAGCGCCAGCGTCTTGCCTTCGCCGGTGGCCATCTCGGCCATGCGCAGGTCGAGCAACGCCGCGGCGGCCAGGCACTGCGTTTCGCGCGGCGTCTGGCCGAGTGTCTGCGCGGCACAGGCCGACACGATGCCCAGCGCTTGCGCCACCGCCGCTGGCGCCATGCCCTCGCGGCGCAAGCGCTGGCGCACAGCCTGCAGCGCCAACGTGCGCTGCCCGGCATCCAGCGCCTGCCACGCCGCCGACTGCGCGCTGGCGGCCTGCGCCACGCCGCGCGCCTGCGCCAGCGGCGAGCGCATCAGCCGCGACCACGTTGGGCGTCGCCACGGCGGGGCGCTGTTGTCGGTGCCGCGCAAGGGGTACGCGCCCCAGACCGGGCCGGGGCGCGGCAGCACGTGGGCGACGTCGGTCAACATCGAGCGTCAGAACTGCGGGTTGAAGCGGCGCAGCAGCTCGCGCTTGACGCCGCGCGCCCACTGCCAGGCCACCGGCGCGAAGCCCGCATCGAACCGCACCCACGCGCGCTCGCCCAGCCGGTTCGCGGGCGCCGCCGCATCGGCCAGCCGCACGTCGAGCAGCACCACCGGTTGCAGTGCCGTCAAGTCGTTCCTGTCCTGCGGATCGGTCGGCACCGGGCCGCCGTGACGCTGGCTGAGTGCGGCGCTGGGCAGCTGTCGCACGGCGCCGGCCCCGTCGCGCAGCCATTGCGCGGCGTGCGCCTGCGCCGGCGTGGCGGCCAGGCGCACGCTGACATCGCGCACCGTGCGGCTCAATTCGCCTGCTTCCGATTCCGGCAGTGCCACGCGCACGGTGGCGGGTTCGCCGCCAAGCACCTGGCCCACCAGGCTGCCGCGGCGCAGGTAGCTTCCGGGCAGGTCTGCGGCCTGCGGCAAGGCGACGCGGCCGTCGACCTGCGCGCGCACGGTGAGTGCGGCAACGCGCTCACGCAGGCGTTCGAGTTCGGCCTGGGCCCGCGCGAGCTCGGCCTGCGCATCGCCGGCGCGCGGCTCACCGCCGTTCGCCTCCGCGCTGCGCGCGCCGCCGGGCAGCGCCTGCACCAGCTCCGCTTCCAGCGCGGTGACGCGCGCGCTCTGGCGTGCGAGCTGCGTCTGCAACGCCGGATTGGCCAGATCCAGCACCACGTCGCCCGCTTTCACGGCCTGGCCGTCGGCGACATGCAGCGCGCCGACGAAGCCGTCCTCGTCGGCGCGCAGCTGGGCCTGGTCGGGCGGCCACACCACGCCCTGCACGCTGGTGCGCTGCGGCAGCGGCAGCAGCAGCAGCGCGACCAGCGCAGCACCGGCGGCCCATGACAACCGCTGCCAACGGTGGGCCGTGGCCTGCTGTGCCTGGGCCGTGCGATGCAGTGCCCACAGCACGCCGATCATCGGCTGCAACGCCATCTGCCAGCCGAGCAGCACCGCGCCTGCGATGCCCAGCGCCAGCGAGACCTGTCCCAGCCAGGCCACCGCGACCACCGCAATGAAGATCGCGTAGCCCCAGGCCAGCGGCGAATACGCGGCGAGCCAGCCGGCCTCGCCGCGCGCCACGGGCATCGGTTCGCTGCCCGGCACGCGCAGCACACGCCGGCGCAACAGGTCGAGCCACCACTGGCGGCTGCGCGTCGCCAGGTTGGGCAGCGCGAGCGCGTCGGTGGCGATGTAGTAGCCGTCCAGGCGCTGCAGCGGGTTGGCGTTGAACAGCAGCGTCGAGACGCCGGTGATGAACAGCGTGACGAACGCCGCGTCGCGCGCCAGACCGTCGGGCAGCGTCAGCCACAGAGGCAAGGCGATGGCCGCCAGCGCCAGCTCGGCCATCATGCCCGCCGCGCCGACGACGATGCGCTGTGAGCGCTCGAATCCCGTGGCTGCAGTCGCATCGACCCACGGCACCGGCAGCCCGAGCATCAGGGTCACGCCGGCTTCGCGCACGCTGCCGCCCCAGCGCCGCACGGCCAGCGCGTGCGACATCTCGTGCAGCAGCTTGATCGGCACGTACAGCAGCAGCGCGAGCGTGGCGTAGCGCGGCGTGGCCAGCCACTGCCTGCCATGAGTCACGAGGGTTGGTGCGTGCTGCAGCGCCAGCACGACGAGTGCTGCGACGGCCAGTGCCCACAGCACACCGGCTGGGCGCGAGAAGAGCACGCGCGGCAACGCGCTGAGCCGGTCGAGCAGGCGCGACGGGTCGGCGAGCGGGATGCGCCACGCCATCAGGCTGTTGCGGCGCTTCGGGTGGACCGAGGTCTCTTCACGCTCGCGCTGCGCCGGCACGTCGGCTGGGCGGTCGAACTGCACCAGGGCGGCGTCGCGCAACTGGGCCAGCAGTTCGATGATCTCGTCCTGCGTCGGCGGGTCGTCACGACCGGCCAGCAAGGCGTCCCACAGCTGCTGCACCGTGCGCTCGCCGTCGAAGCGGCCGGCGATCGCGTATGCGGCGGCATTGAGCCGCACACTGCGGCCGCCGCCGCGCTCACCGAGCAGGTACCAGGTCTGATCGCGCACGCGCTGGCGTCGCAGTTGCAACTGCGCAGTCAGGCGCGGCTTCAGGTGCGCCACCCGGTGCCAGCGCGGGCTGTAGACCGCGGTCATGCAGGCCCTCCGATTGCGTTGCCGGGCTCTAATCGAGCCAGGACCACAACGCCACGCGCATGCGCAGCGCCGCGTGGCGCGTCCAGGCCCACAGGGGCGGTGTGCGGCCGGTGACGACGTCGGCGCGACCGAGCAGGCCCGGGCGCAGGTCGGCGCGCGGGGCGGCGAGCCGGGCCTCGACCTCGAACACGTTGCGCCCGTCGACGGCCCTGGCCAGCGGGGCGATGCGTTCGACGACGATGTCCTCGCCCTCCCACGGCAGCGACGACAGCGCAAGCCGGCCCGACTGGCCCGGCTGAACGCGTGCGATGTCGACTTCGTCGACCTCGACGATCACGCGATGGCGGCCGGTGGTGGCCAAAGTCAGCAGCGTGTCGCCCTGGCGAACCGGCGCGCCGATCTGCTGGGTGAGGTCGCCCTGGATCACGATCGCGTCGAACGGCGCCACGATCCGGCCGCGCGCAAGCTGCTCGTCGACCAGTGCGAGCTGCGCCTGCGCCTCGCCGACGCGCGCCATGCTGGTGGCCGCGGCCACGCGGTCGGCGCGCGCCATCGCGGCGGCGTAGGCGTTCTCGTGCTGCGCGAGCTGGCTGCTCCAGCGCTCGCGTTCCAGGCGCAGGTCGGCCTCGAGCAGATCGACCAGCGGGTCGCCGGCCTTGACACGGTCGCCGGGGCGCACGTGGGCCTTCTTGACGAAGCCGTCGGTCGGCGCGGCCAGCGCACGTTGCTCGGCGCCTTCGATGCGTGCGTGGCCGCCGACGCTGTCCTGCAGCGGCGCGAAGGACAGGAACGCGGTCACCAGCGCTGCGCCCGCGATCAGCCTGCGCGTCGTGCGGCGATCAGGCTGCCGAAGTGCGGCCGCCTGTTGCAGCGCGTCGCGCCAGGCGCGTCGGTGCCAGGGCTCGCTGGCCGCGTGCAGCCAACGCAGTGCGGGCGCCGCGAGCACGAGCAGGTGCTCCACGCGCTGCAATTCCTCGGGCGTGAACGGCGGGCCCGACGGATCGCTGCGGCGCTCGATGCACACGGCCGCGAATCGCTCGCCCGGTGCGCCCAGCGGCACCGTCGCCACCGCGCCGCCGAGGTGGCGCTGCAGCAGTTGCTGCTCGATCACGATCGCGCCTGCCTCGCCCGAGCTCTGCGGCCAAGACAGCGTGAGCGCCTGTTCCAGGGCCTCGTCCATCGCCCCCTGCATCCACTGCCGCAGGTCGGCCGGGAACTGCGAGGGGTCGACGTGTGAACTCGCGATGAGACGTGTGCGGCCTGATTCGACCAGGCCGATCGAGACGCGATCGAAGCTGCCCTCGGCCGCCAGCGAGGCGGCCAAGCGTTGCCCACCCTGCACCGCGTCGCGCGCCTCGAGCAGCACGGCGTACAGGCCCAGCGCTGCCGGGCTCGGCGCGACACGGGGCGGATCGCTGCTCGTCGTCGCGGCAGGTGCGGCGAGTTCGAGCGGCGGCGCGATCGTGGAACGGAAGTGGGGGCGAGGGACGGCTGACAAGGTGGCGGGGCTCGGGCAAGGCCACAGCGACGGCGCACGGCGCGCCGTCGCGGGCTGCCCGCCAGACTACATGCGCAGCCGCTGTCGCCCCGCGGCACGGCGGCAAAGGGCGTGAAAAGCGACTCGAACGGGTCGCCTTTGCGCGCCGCTACTCGATGTTCTGCACCTGCTCTCGCATCTGCTCGATCGCCACCTTCATCTCGAGCGAGACATTCGTCAACTCCAGCGCGGTCGACTTGGAGCCGAGCGTGTTGGCTTCACGGTGCAACTCCTGGATCAGGAAGTCCAGCCGCTTACCCACCTCGCCGCCGGCCTTCATCAGCCGCTCGACCTCGTCGAGGTGCGCGGACAGCCGCGCCAGTTCTTCGGCCACGTCGATGCGGATCGCGAAGGCCGCCGCCTCGTTGAGCGCACGCTCGTGCAGCGCCTCTGCCGGCACGCTGTTGGCCGCGCCCGACGCCGCCAGTGCCTCCTGCCAGCGCTCGAGGAATCGCTCGCGCTGTCGCTGCACGACCGCCGGCACGAGCGGGCGCGCCCGCTCGGCCAGGACGCGCAGGTGCGCCACCCGCTCCTGCAACACCGTGACGAGCTTGGCGCCTTCGCGCTCACGTGCGGCGCGCAGGGCCGCCAGCGCCTCGCGCGCGGCGGCCAGGGCCGGCTCGTCCAGCACGGCCGTCGCAGCGCTGCCGCGGCACCATTGCAGCGCCTCATGCACTGACAGCGGCGCGGCCTTGGGCAGCCAGGCCTGCACCTGGGTCTCGACGCGCGCCAGCCGGTTGAGCTGGTCTGGCGTGGGCTGGGGTGAATCGCCGGCGACCTCGCGGCCGGCGCTGACCCGCAATTCGATCTTGCCGCGCTTGACTGCGCCGGCCACCAGCTCGCGCAGGGCGGGCTCCAGGGCGCGCAATTCATCGGGCAGGCGCAGCGACAGGTCGAGGAAGCGGCCGTTGACCGAGCGCACTTCGGCACTGACCGCAGGTCCCGCCGAACCTGCGTCTTCCGCCCGCAAAGCCGCGCCAGCGCTGGCGCTGCCGTATCCGGTCATGCTGTAGACTGACATCGAACCTTCGAGCGCGCGAGCAAAGCAAAGATTATGTCAAAGCCCAAACCCGCCCCGTTGCCCGCAGGCACCGTGGTCGGCGGCTACCAGATCGTCAAGAAGCTGGCAGCCGGGGGCTTCGGGGTCGTCTACCTCGCCGAGGACGAGGAGCGTCGCCTGATCGCGCTGAAGGAATACCTGCCCGCCTCGCTGGCGGAGCGCTCGCCCGGCGAACTCACCCCGCGCGTCAAGCCCGACAAGCTGCCGCTGTACCGCCTGGGCCTGAAGAGCTTCTTCGAGGAGGGGCGCTCGCTCGCGCAGATCAGCCACCCGAGCGTGGTCTCGGTGCTCAACTTCTTCCGCGAGAACGAAACCGTCTACATGGTGATGAACTACCTGCAGGGCGACACCCTGCAGGATTTCATCGTCACCGCGCGCGACCTGAAACGCGACAAGGTGTTCCGCGAATCCACCATCCGCTCGCTGTTCGACGAGATCCTGCGCGGCCTGCGCATCGTGCACCAGCACAAGATGCTGCACCTGGACATCAAGCCGGCCAACATCTTCATCACCAACGACAACAAGGCGGTGCTGCTGGATTTCGGCGCGGCGCGCGAGGTGCTGTCCAAGGAAGGCAACTTCATCCGCCCGATGTACACGCCCGGCTTCGCCGCGCCCGAGATGTACCGCCGCGACGGCAGCCTCGGCCCGTGGACCGACATCTACGCGATCGGTGCCTGCGTGTACGCCTGCATGCAGGGCTATCCGCCCAACGACGCACCGGCGCGCATCGAGAAGGACCGTCTCGCTCTGTCGCTCTCGCGTCTGCGTAACGTGTACTCCGACAACCTGATCGAGGTGACCGAGTGGTGCATGTCGCTCGATCCGCTGTCGCGGCCGCAGTCGGTGTTCGCGCTGCAGAAGGAACTGGCACGCGAGACCGAGCGCCGCTACACCAAGTTGAGCTTCAGCGAGCGCCTGAAACTCCAGCTCGAAAACCTGAAGACCGGCGCCAAGGCCTGATGAAACAGGCCCGCAATCTCACTTCGATCGCTCCTCTTCGGGGGCGCGCAGCGCACGCGGGGCGGCCCTGCGGGCGTTGATCGATCGTGCAGTTCTCCGTCTACCAAGTCAGCCGCAAGGGCGGACGCGAGAAGAACGAAGACCGCATGGGATATTGCTATACGCGGGACTCGGGACTGTTTGCGCTGGCCGATGGCATGGGCGGCCACCCGGAAGGCGAGATTGCGTCGCAGCTGGCGCTGCAGACGCTGGCCGCGCTGTTCCAGCGCGACGCCAAGCCCACGCTCGCCGACCCGCTGCGCTTCCTGCACGACGCGATCATCGCGGGCCACCACCAGTTGCTGCGCTACGCCACCGAACGCGCGCTGATGGACACGCCGCGCACCACCGTGGTGGCCTGCGTGATGCAGGGCAACGCGGCGTACTGGGCTCATTGCGGCGATTCGCGCCTGTACCTGGTGCGCGAAGGCAAGCTGATCGCGCGCACGCGCGACCACTCTTATTCGGAGCTGCAGGAAACCTTGTCGCAGGTCGTGCCGATGGGCGAGAGATTCAACCGCAACGTGCTGTTCACTTGCCTGGGCAGCCCGGGCAAGCCGGTCATCGACACCTCGGGTCCCCTGCTGCTGCATGCTGGTGACCGCATGCTGCTGTGCTCCGACGGCTTGTGGGGCAGCGTGTCCGACGCCGAGGTCACCGAACAGCTGTCGCAGCGGCCGATTTCGGACGCGGTGCCCGAGCTGGTCGAGCGTGCGCTGCGCCACGCGGGCGCCAAGAGCGATAACGTGACCGTGATCGCCGCCGAATGGGAGGGCGCGGAGAACACCGACAGCACCAGCGGCATCTCGACCCAGAGCCTGGGCGAGGAGGTGTTCGCCTCGACGATCCAGGCTGGCGTGGTCGTGGGCGACGTGCCGCCTGACGAACTGGACGAGGCGGAGATCGAGCGTTCGATCAAGGAGATCAACGACGCGATCCGCCGTTCCAACGAGAAGAAGTCGTGAACCACCCCCGAAGCGCCTTCGGCGCTCCCCCTCGAGGGGGCACCGCTGGCGGACCGGCACAGCCGGATCCGCGGCGATTGCTTGGAAGTCCGCGGGCGCGAGCGCCTGTCCAGGTTGACACAGCCGATCATTGAGATGCCCCCTGTCTTTGCTCGCAGTGGCGCGCGCGTCGCGGACGCGTTGCGTCCCCTGTCCATCCAACGCGGCCACACCAAGCATGCCGAGGGCTCGGTGCTGATGGCGTTTGGCGACACGCGGGTTCTGTGCACCGCTTCGGTGGAGGACAAGGTGCCGCCGCACAAGCGCGGCAGTGGCGAAGGCTGGGTCACGGCCGAGTACGGCATGCTGCCGCGCGCCACGCACACTCGCGGCGACCGCGAGGCGGCCAAGGGCAAGCAGAGCGGCCGCACGCAGGAGATCCAGCGCCTGATCGGGCGCTCGCTGCGCGCGGTGTTCGACCTGAAGGCGCTGGGCGAGCGCACGATCACGCTGGACTGCGACGTGATCCAGGCCGACGGCGGCACGCGCACCGCGGCAATCACCGGGGCGTTCGTCGCGGCGCACGACGCGGTGTCCACGCTGCTGGGCGCCGGCAAACTGGCGTCCAGCCCGATCCGCGACCATGTGGCCGCGATCTCGGTGGGCATCGTGCAGGGCGCGCCGTTGCTCGATCTCGATTACACCGAGGACTCGGCCTGCGACACCGACATGAACGTGGTGATGACCGGCGCGGGGCACTTCGTCGAAGTCCAGGGCACGGCCGAGGGCGCGGCATTCACGCGCGCGCAGATGGACGCGCTGCTTGCGCTGGCCTCGCGCGGCATCGCCGAGCTGGTGGCGGCGCAGAAGGCGGCACTCGCGCGGCCGCTGCCGTGAAGCTGGTCCTGGCGTCGAACAACGCCAAGAAGCTCGCCGAACTGCAAGCCCTCTTCGGGGGACTGGGCGTCGAGCTCGTCGCGCAGGGCACGCTGGGGGTGGCCGAGGCCGAGGAGCCGCACGCCACCTTCATCGAGAACGCGCTGGCCAAGGCGCGACATGCCGCCCGCGCGAGCGGCATGGCCGCGATCGCCGACGACTCGGGGCTGTGCGTCGATGCGCTGGGCGGCGCGCCGGGCGTGCACTCGGCGGTCTATGCGCCTGCGCCGGCGGCCGAGGGTGATCGTGAGGCGCGGCGCCGCGCGCAGGACGTGGCCAACAGCGCGCTGCTGCTGGCGCGCATGCGCGGGCACGCGGACCGCCGCTGCCGCTTCGTCTGCACCCTGGTGGCGCTGCGCCAATCCGACGACCCCGAGCCGCTGATCGCCATCGGCCGCTGGCCGGCCATGCTGCTCGAAGCTCCGCGCGGGCAGGGCGGTTTCGGCTACGACCCGCTGGTGTGGATCGAGGCATTCGGCGCGAGCGTGGCCGAGCTCGACGCCGCCGCCAAGAACCGCGCGAGCCACCGTGCGCTGGCTGTCGCGCAGATGTGCACGCTGATGCGCGAGGCCTGGCACCTCGAATCGCCATGAGCACGGCTGCGATCCGCGTGCAGCGGCGCGGCGGCGACGCGGGCATCGCGCTGGCGACGTTGCCACCGCTGGCGCTGTACGTTCACCTGCCCTGGTGCCTGCGCAAGTGCCCGTATTGCGACTTCAACAGCCACGAAATGGCCGCCGAGGCCCCTTCGGTATCGGCCCCCCGTGAGGGCGCTTCCGGCTCGGGGCGGCCCGACGCCGAATCCGCGCGCGCCGTTCCCGAGTCACGTTACCTCGACGCGCTGATCGCCGACCTCGAAGCCGCATTGCCACAGGTCTGGGGCCGGCGCGTGATCGGCGTGTTCATCGGTGGCGGCACGCCCAGCCTGTTCTCGCCGGCGGGCATCGAGCGGCTGATCGGCGACGTGCGGGCGCGGCTGCCGCTGGAGCCCGGCTGCGAGATCACGCTGGAAGCCAACCCCGGCACCTTCGAGCGCGAGCGCTTCCGCGCCTACCGGGCGGCGGGCGTGACGCGGCTGTCGATCGGCGTGCAGAGCTTTGATGACGCGATGCTGGCCGCGATCGGCCGCGTGCACGACGGCGCCCAGGCGCGCGCCGCGGTGGCCGAGGCGCGCGAGGCATTCGACACCTTCAACATCGACCTGATGTATGCGCTGCCCGGGCAGACGCCGGCGATGCTCGAGTCCGACCTCGACACCGCGCTGGCCTTCGCGCCGCCGCACCTGTCGATCTACCACCTGACGGTCGAACCCAACACGGCGTTCGCCGCCGCCCCGCCCGCGCTGCCCGACGCCGATGCGGCCAGCGCGATGCTCGACCGCATCGTCGAACGCACCGCCGCCGCCGGCCTTGCGCGCTACGAGGTCTCGGCCTTCGCACGACCGGGCCATCGCTGCGTGCACAACCTCAACTACTGGCAGTTCGGCGACTACCTCGGCATCGGTGCCGGTGCGCACGGCAAGCTGAGCTTTCCCGCGGCGCCGCCGGGCCGCTCCCAAGGCGCCGGCGTCCCCTCGGGGGGCCGGGCGCCGCACAGCGGTGACCTCGGGGGCTCAGGTCGCATCGTGCGCCAGGTGCGATGGCGCGAGCCGGCGATGTACATCGACAAGGCACTCGCAGGCCAGGCAGTGTCCAACGAGCATGTGGTCGCGCGAGGCGAGCTGCCGTTCGAGTTCATGCTCAATGCGCTGCGGCTGGCCGAGGGCTTCGAGCTCGCGCGCTTTGCCGAGCGCACGGGCCTGACGATCGCCGACATCGATACCCGGCTGGCGCAGGCCGAGCAGCGCGGCCTCATCGCGCGCGACGCGCAGCGGGTGTGGCCGACGCCGCGCGGCTTCGACTTTCTCTCCGACCTGCAGGCGCTGTTCCTTTGAGCTGGTCGAGCTCGCGCTGTGACTGCGCGAGCTCGTCGAACAGCCAGCCGCGCAGCGCCTGCAGCGGCGGCCAGTCGCGCAGACCGTCGGGAAACGCGAGCCAGTAGCCATACGCCTCTTCGTCCTGCAACTCGATCGGCGACAGACGCACGAGCCGTCCCTCGCGCAGTGCGTCGGCCGCGAGGATTTCGCGTGCGAGCGCCAGGCCGAGGTTCTGCTCGGCGGCCTGCAGCATCAGGCCCGCGTCGCTGAACGCAGCCACCGGATTGACGCGGGTGCGCACGCCCGACAGCGCAAACCAACGCTGCCACAGCGTCGGGCTGCCCAGCAGGGGCTCGTCGGCCAGCGCCGCCGCATCGCGGCCGAAGACTCGCCGCGCCGCCTCGGGCGAGCCCACCACCACCATCGGCGAGTCGGTCAGGCATACCGCTTCGAGCCCGCGCCACTGACCTGCACCCTGGCGCAGCGCCGCATGGAAGCCTTCGCGCTGCAGGTCGATCAGGTTCTGTGAGGTATGCAACTCGATGCCGATGTCCGGGTGCCGCTCGCGCCAGCGCCCCATGCGCGGCAGCAGCCAGCGCTGCGCGAACGAGGTGAGCAGCGTGATGCGGATGCGCTGCGCCTCGTCGCCCGATGCGGCGGCGGCGGCGCGCAGCCCGTCGTCCAGTTGGGTCAGCGCGGGCTCGACCGCGCGCAGCAGCGCCGCGCCGGCGGCGTTGAGCACGATGCGGCGGCCGCGACGGTCGAACAGCTCGAACCCGATCTGCTCCTCGAGCAGCTTGATCTGCTGGCTGACCGCGCTGTGCGTCAGGTGCAGCTCCTCGGCCGCGGCGCGCAGGTTGCCCAGCCGGGCCGCGACGCGGAAGGCCGGCAAGGTGTGCAGCGGCAGGCGCGAGGGGTCGGCCATCTGGTAAGTATTCCTGACCAGATCGTCGAAAACAAGTCGATTCCCTTCCTATTGTTGGACACCTATTCTGAACAGCATCACATACCGCCTGGAGCCGCCATGACCACGATCCGACTGCACCCCCCGCTGTCCGCGACCTGGACCGACGCCGCGCACCACGCCCTGGTGCGAATCGGTGCCGCCTGGCAGTCCTACCGCGCCCGCCGCCACGCCGAGGCCGCCGAGCGAGAGCTGTTCGAGCTGAACCTGCGCACACTGGAAGACATCGGCGCGCCGCACGGCCTGATCGGCCAGCGCCGCTGGCAGGACGAGTCGCGCCTGGCCGAAGTCGATCGCCTGCTCGACGCGCGCGGCTGGTGATCGCGCCGGGCGCAAGTTACTGAACTGGCGGCGCAGGACCCGCCAGTTCGGTCCGATCGCGCGGGGGTGCCGCTGCTAGACTGCCTGTCGACTTGGCCAAGCCTAAAGCGCCCACCGCCCCCGGGGCCGCCCCTTCTCTGCGGCTGGAGACCGCGCTCGCGCTGCTCGCGCAGTCGGGCCAGTCGCCGCCGGCCGGCGAACCGGGCAGCCCCGCCTGGTTGCAGGGCCTGATCGACGGGCTATGCCAGCTCTCGAGCCGCGACGCGCTCACCGGCCTGGCCAACCGCCGGCACTTCGAATCGGTGCTCGCGCGCGAGCTGGACCGTGTGGCGCGTGCCGGAGAACCCGCGTTGCTGCTGCTGGTGGACATCGACCACTTCAAGCACGTCAACGACACACACGGCCACCATGCCGGGGACCTCGTGCTCAAGGCAGTGGCCGAGACCCTGCTCGAGTGCGTGCGCCCGATGGACACGGTCTCTCGCATTGGTGGCGAGGAGTTTGCGGTGGCACTGCCCAACTGCCCGCCCGCGTTCGGTCCGATGGTCGCCGAGCGCATCCGCTCACGCATCGAGCGCCGCAAGGTCGCGATCGGCTTGGCCGACCCGATCTCGGTGACCGTGAGCCTGGGCGGTGCGTTTGCGCCTCAGTGGGTTCGCTCGAGCCTCACGCTGTGGCTCGAGCGCGCCGACAAGCAGCTGTACCTGGCCAAGCAGGGCGGGCGCAATCGCGCCGAGTTCGAACCCGCCGCGGTATCGCAGGTCAGCGCCGAGGAAAAGAGCGTGCTGTTCGGCACCCCGCGCTGGGATGCAGGCGAAACCAACGATCCGGAATTGCCGCCCGCCAACCACCCATGAGCAACGTCCTGCCAGGTCACGCTGCGCGCGCGCGCATCACCGCCATCACCAGCGGCAAGGGCGGGGTCGGCAAGACCTTCGTGTCGGCCAACCTCGCTGCGGCGCTGGCCGCAAGCGGCCGGCGCGTGCTCGTGCTCGACGCCGACCTCGGGCTTGCGAACCTGGACGTGGTGCTCAACCTCTTCCCCAAGATCACGCTGCACGACGTGTTCACCGGCAAGCACACGATCGACGAGGCGCTGACCGAAGTTTCGGGCGGCTTCACCGTGCTGCTCGCAGGCTCGGGCCTGGTGGAGTACTCGCGCCTGACGGCCGATGTGCGCGAGATGCTGGTCCAGACGATCGCGTCGGTGGCCCCGCGTTTCGATCATGTGCTGCTCGACACCGGCGCGGGCATCTCCGACGTGGTGCTCTATACGGTGTCGCTCGCCGACGAGGTGCTGATCGTGGCGACGCCGGAACCCACCTCGCTCACCGACGCGTACGCGACGATCAAGGTGCTCGCCTCCACGCAGGGACGGCGCGCGATCAAGCTGGTGGTCAACCAGAAGCTGCCCGGCACCGACGGGCGCACCGTGCGCAGCCAGTTGCAGCAGGTGATCGACCGCTATGTCAGCCCCGGTCTGGACGTGCCGCTCACGCTCGACCTGGTGGGCGAGGTGCCGACCGACGACGCGGTGCGCGATGCCGTGCGCCGCCGCCAGCTGCTGCACGAGTGCTACCCGGGATCGCCTGCGGCGCAGGCGATTGCCGCGCTGGCCGCGCGCATGGTGCCCGGCGGTGGCTGATCCGGCCGGCAGCGCGACACCCGCGTTCGACGCCATCGGTGGCGAGACCGCCGTGCGCGCCCTCGTCGATCGCTTCTACGACCTGATGGATCTCGAGCCGGCATACGCCGGTATCCGGCGCCTGCATCGCACGAGTCTGGACCATGCGCGCGACAAGCTGCACTGGTTCCTGTGCGGCTGGCTCGGCGGGCCCGACCTGTACGTGCAGCGCTTCGGCCACCCGCGCCTGCGCGCGCGCCACCTGCCGTTCGCGATCGGGATTGCCGAGCGCGATCAGTGGATGGCGTGCATGCAGCAGGCCATGCGCGAGTGCGACATGGCACCCGACCTGCAGGCGCGCCTCACGGCGGCGTTGTTCAACACCGCCGACTGGATGCGCAACCGCGGTGGTTGAAACTCAGACGGCGCGGCGCCGCCGTGCCATCCAGCCCACGGCGCCCAGGCCCGCGAGCATCAACGCGTAGGTCGAGGGTTCAGGCACCGGGGCAGCGACGAAATTGACCCCGACCTTGTAGTCGTCGAAGTCGCGGTCGCCGCGATAGGCATCGTTGAAACCCAGCACGTACTGGAACCCGTGGTTCGAGCCACCGTAGTTGGCGAGTACGTTGCCTCCGTGTCGATTGCTGATGATGGCAAACGACGGATTGCTGAAGTCGGAGAACGAATCTCCGTTGCGCGCGTTCGCCGAGTTCGATAGGCCGTTCGTGAAGAACGTGAATTCAGGCCTCAGATGATCGGCGTCGACCTGCAGCGTCACGCTGCTACCCAGCACGCTTTGCTCGGTCAGCACGCCCGCGCCGCCGGCATCCAGCCTGAAACCGTTGACCCAGCCCGACTCGTTGCCGAGGTACGAGAACGTGAACATGCCGGCACCCGTGGCCATCAAGGTGCCGTACTGGAACTGCAAGTCGGTGGTCTTGATCGACTGGCGGTCGAAGCTGCCGTTGACCTTGGCAGTCGACGCGTTGGCGACACTCGCCGTCTGCGCCGATGCCGGCACCGCCACGCCCGCCGCAATGGCGACGCCCGTCAACGACAACAAGAACTTGCGCATTTCGACTCCCTGAGCTTGAGGACCACACGCACAGCAAATGCATGCGCGTTGAAGACAAGCCTAGCGGAGAAGTCAGGCCGATCGCGCCCGCACCCTCCGGACGAGGGGCTGTTCAATGCCCCCGCGATCGAGCGGTGCGCGTGACTTTTGACACGAACGCGGCGCGCGGCGCGCTCAGCGCGCGCGCAGCAGTACCAGCAGCGCCCCGTGTCCGCCGTCTGACGCGCTGGCCTGCGTGAAGGCGATGACCTCGGTCTTCTGCACCAGCCACGCGCGCACCTTGGCCTTGAGCACGGGCTCGCGCCCTGGCGAGCCGTTGCCCTTGCCATGGACCACGCGCACGCAGCGCAGGCCGTCGCGTTCGGCCTGGCGGATGAACGCAGCGAGCGCCTCGCGCGCCGCCTCGCGCGTCAGGCCATGCAGGTCGAGGTGGCGCTGGATCGACCATTGGCCGCGCCGCAACCGCGACAGCACGTCGGGGCCGATGCCCTCGCGCCGAAAGCTCAGGCCCGCATCGGTATCGAGCAGCGTCGTGACGTCGAGCTCGTCGGACAGCGACGACGCCAGCGCCTGCGCCTCGTCGGCCATGCGCTGGCGCGGCACCGGCTCGATCGGGCGCGGCGGCGTTTCCGCGCGGCCCTGCGCACGCAGGGCCTGCACCGGTCCCACCGCCAAGCGGAACACCTCGCGCTTGGCCTGCTCGTGCGCGAGCGCCGCGCGTTCACGTGCGAGCGCCTCGGCCTGCTCGCGACGATGCCGTGCGCGATCGGCCTGGAGCCGCTCGAGCTGCGCGCGGACATCGGGGTTCAAAGCAACCCCCGCTCCGCGAAAGACACGCAGGTTGCGCCGCCCACCACCACATGGTCGAGCACGCGCACATCCACGAGCTGCAGCGCCTGACGCACTGCGCCGGTCAAGAGCTCGTCGGCGCGCGATGGTTCTGCCACGCCGCTCGGGTGGTTGTGCGCGAGCACCACCGCCGCGGCATTGAGCCCGAGCGCGCGGCGGGCGATCTCGCGCGGATGCACGCTGGTGTGGGTCAGCGTGCCGCGAAACAGCGTCTCGAGCGTGATCAGCCGATGCTGCGCATCGAGGAACATGACCGCGAACACCTCGTGGTCGAGCCCGCGCAGGTGCAGCGCCAGGTAGTCCTTCACGCGCTGCGGCTGCTCGAACGCGGGGCGCTCGGCCAGCGTTTCGGCCAGCACGCGGCGCGCGATCTCGAGGACGGCCGCCAGCTCGGCGCGCTTGGCCGGGCCCAGGCCCTTGACTGCCTTCAGGCCGTCGGCGCCGGCGTTGAGCAGGCCGGCCAGGCCGCCGAAGCGCTCGAGCAGCGATTGCGCGAGCGCGAGCACGCCCTGGCCGGGCAGCCCGGTGCGCAGCAGCAGGGCCAGCAACTCGGCATCGGCCAGCGCCCCGGCACCGCGCGCGAGCAGCTTCTCGCGCGGGCGCGCATCGGCAGGAAGGTGCTGCAATCCGGTCAAGACGGGTGCGGCGGGGCCGCCTCGTAAAATCACGGCCAGTCTATTGCAGCGAGCAAGCCCTTGACCGCGATCCAGCCAGGGTCGTTCCTGACCCTGCATTACCGCCTGGCCGGCCCCGATGGCGCCGCGCTGGTGGATACCTTCGGCGAACAGCCCGCGACGCTGACGCTGGGCGCGGGCGAACTCGCGCCGGCCATGGAGCGGCGCCTGATCGGCCTGGCCGAGGGCGCGCACGAGAGCTTCGAGCTCGCGGCGGGCGAGGCTTTCGGCGCTCGTAACCCCGAACTGCTGCAGCGCGTGAAGCTTGCGCTGCTGCACGAACTCGGCGACCCCGATGCGAGTTACGGCATCGGCGACGTGGTGCAGTTCCCGACCCCTGACGGCGCGGCCAGCTATGCCGGCGTGGTGCGCGAAGTGGGACCTGACTGGCTGCTGTTCGACTTCAACCATCCGCTCGCAGGCCAGCCCGTTCGCTTCGACGTGCACGTCATAGGGGTCCTCTGATGAACGAAATCGTCCTCGCCGAGCCGCGCGGCTTCTGTGCGGGCGTCGACCGCGCGATCGAGATCGTCGAACGCGCGCTCGTGAAGTTCGGCGCGCCGATCTACGTGCGCCACGAGATCGTGCACAACACCTACGTGGTCAACGACCTGAAGGCGAAGGGCGCGATCTTCATCGAGGACCTGGCCGAGGTGCCGCCTGGCGCCACGCTGGTGTTTTCGGCCCACGGCGTGAGCCAGGCGGTGCGGCGCGAGGCGGCCGAGCGCGGCTTCTCGGTCTTCGACGCCACCTGCCCGCTTGTGACCAAGGTCCATGTCGAGGTGGCCAAGCTGCACAAGGAAGGGTTCGAATTCCTGATGATCGGCCACAAGGGCCACCCCGAGGTCGAGGGCACGATGGGCCAGCTCTACGAGGGCATCTACCTCGTCGAGGACGTGGCCGATGTCGGGCGCGCGCCGGTGACGAACCCCGATCGGCTCGCCGTGGTGACGCAGACCACGCTGTCGGTGGACGACACGGCCGAGATCCTGGCCGCGGTCAAGCGGCGTTTTCCGAACGTGCGCGAGCCGAAGAAGCAGGACATCTGCTACGCGACGCAGAATCGGCAGGACGCGGTGAAGGTGCTGTCGCCGCAGGTCGATGTCGTGATCGTCGTGGGGAGCCCGACCTCGAGCAACAGCAATCGTCTGCGTGAAGTGGCCGGCCGCCTGGGCAAGCCGGCGTACATGGTGGACGATGCGCGTGGTTTGCGGCCCGAGTGGTTCGACGGCGCGCTGCGCGTCGGACTCACCGCGGGCGCGTCGGCGCCCGATATCCTGGTGCGCGAGGTGATCACCCGGCTGCGCGAGTTCGGCGCGCTGTCGGTGCGCTCGCTCGAGGGCGTGCAGGAGAAAGTGCATTTCCCCTTGCCCAAGGGGCTGAAGGGCCCGGACGACGCGCTCGACAGGTCGGTGCTGCACCACACCTCCATCGAATAGAACAACAAGCATGCTCGACATCAACCTGCTACGCCGCGACCTCGACGGCGTGATTGCCGCGCTGAACAAGCGCAAGAATCCGCAGCCCTTCCTCGATGCCGGGCGTTATGCCGCGCTCGAGGCCGAGCGCAAGAAGATCCAGGCCCGCACCGAGGAGCTGCAGGCCCGGCGCAACGCGCTGAGCAAGCAGATCGGCCACCTCAAGGCCAAGGGCGGCGACACCGCGGCACTGATGGCCGAAGTGACCGGCCTGGCCGACGAGCTCGCCGGCAGCGCACGCCGCAACGACGAGGTGCAGACCGCCATCGCCGAAATGGTGATGGGCGTGCCCAACCTGCCGCACGACAGCGTGCCGGTGGGCGCCGACGAGACCGGCAACGTCGAGGTGCGACGCTGGGGCAGCCCGCGCACTTTTGACTTCGCGCCGCGCGACCACGCCGACATCGGCCCGGCGCTGGGCATCGACTTCGACACCGGCGCTCGGCTGTCGGGCTCGCGCTTCACCTTCCTGCGCGGCAGCGCGGCGCGGCTGCACCGCGCGCTCGCCCAGTTCATGCTCGACACGCAGACGCGCGAGCACGGCTATACCGAGTGCTACACACCCTACATCGTCAACCGCGAGATCCTCGAGGGCACGGGCCAGCTGCCCAAGTTCAAGGACGACATGTTCTGGGTGTTCCGTGGCGGCGACGGCCAAGCCGCCGCAGGCGGCGCCGACCAGCAGGAGCAGTACCTCATCAGCACGAGCGAGATCCCGCTGACCAACACCGTGCGCGAGCAGATCCTCGATGCCGCGCAGCTACCGATCAAGCTCACGGCGCACAGCCCTTGCTTCCGCTCCGAGGCCGGCAGCGCGGGGCGCGACACTCGCGGCATGATCCGCCAGCATCAGTTCGACAAGGTCGAGATGGTGCAGGTCACCACGCCAGACAGCAGCTACCAGGCGCTCGAGCAAATGGTCGGCCACGCCGAGGCGATCCTGCGCAAGCTCGAACTCCCTTACCGCGTGGTCACGCTGTGCACCGGCGACATGGGCTTCGGCAGCACCAAGACCTACGATCTCGAGGTGTGGTTGCCGGGGCAGGGCGCCTACCGCGAGATCAGCTCGTGCAGCAACTGCGAGGCGTTCCAGGCGCGGCGCATGCAGGCGCGCTATCGCAACGCGCAAGGCAAGACCGAACTCGTGCACACGCTCAACGGCTCGGGGCTCGCGGTCGGCCGCGCGCTGGTGGCGGTGGTCGAGAACCACCAGAACGCCGACGGCTCGGTGCGCGTGCCCGCGGTGCTGCGGCCCTACGTCGGCGGCGCGGACGTGCTGCGGTGAGCACCGACATCGCCGCGCTGGCCACTGAGCTGCTGCGCGCCTGGGACCGCGCTGAATGCATCGCACTGCCTTCCGCACGGCCGGGTGGCCTGACCACGCAGCAAGCCTACGCGGTGGCCGAGCGGCTGCGCCAGATGCGCATTGCGCGCGGCGAACGGCCGGTGGGCTGGAAGATCGGCTTCACAAACCGCAGCATCTGGCCGCGCTACGGCGTCTTCCAGCCGATGTGGGCGCCGGTGTGGGACACCACCACGCAGTGGCTCGATGGCGCGCACACCACGCTGTCGCTGGCCGGTCTCAGCCAGCCCAGGCTGGAACCCGAGATCGCATTCGGCCTGGCGCGCACGCCGCGTGCGGGAATGACGCTGGACGAACTGCGCGGGTGCATCGACTGGGTGGCGCATTCGTTCGAGGTCGTGCACACGCACTTCGATCAATGGCGATTCACCGCACCGGACACGGCTGCGGACTTTGCGCTGCACGGCCGGTTGCGCATCGGTCCGCGCGTGGCTGCGCACGACTGGGTCACGCTGGCCGCCGACCTCGCGGCCCTGCAGGTTCAACTCGTGTGCGACGGCGAAGTCAAGGACGCCGGCCAGGGCGCCATCGTGCTCGACGGCCCACTGCAGGCACTCAAGGCCATGGTCGAATCGATGGCCACCTCGACGCCGCACTGGGCCATCCAGGCCGGCGAAGCCGTCACCACCGGCACGATCACCGATGCCTGGCCCTTGGCGCCGGGGCAGCGTTGGCAGACGCGGCTGTCCGACACGCGGCTGTCGCCACTGGTGCTGGAAACGACGGCCTGAAGGCAGGCCCTACAATTCGCGTCCCCGTCGACCCGGGGCCGCACGAGGAAAGGTGGCAGAGTGGTCGAATGCGCCGGACTCGAAATCCGGTTCACGGGTTCTCCCGTGACGAGGGTTCGAATCCCTCCCTTTCCGCCAAGAAACCAAACGCCCGCATCGCGGGCGTTTTTCATGATGGCGGGAAGGGGAGCACGCGGCAGCGTGCGATCGGGATTCGAAGGGCCGGCCTCGCAAGGCCGGCCGGGGTCGCGCGAGGCAGTGGAATGCCTCCGTGGCCGACCATCGCGCGCCCCGCAAGGCCCGCTCGCGGATCAGGCCGCCAAACGCAATGCTGGCGCGTCTTGCTTTGGGGTCGCCGAGGACGATTCGGCTTCGGCGCGCGGCGCGGTGTTGACCTCGGCCCTGCTGGCGTAATAGGCCAGCACGCGCTGCGCGGCAGCTAGCGTAGTCTGCCACGCTGGCAAGTCGCGCTCATGGATCGCTGCCTTGCTGGGCATGGTGTTAACGGTTCCGACGCCGCTCATCATTCGTGGATCTCCTGCGGCAGTGAGCATGCCCTGACCTGCCCTCCGCGAGCAGCCCGCGATCAGGGGGCCGTGAGGATTCGAGAGACAGAGCGTGGGTACTGAGTTGCGCAGGCTGAATCAGGTAACAGCGCGCCGCGGCGCCGACCCCCTAGTTTCGTTGCGGCCGGGAAATCCCCCTGTCCGGTGTCTATTCCCTGCGACTCAAATCTGGTTAGCGTGTCTTGCGAAGCTGGGGATTGAGTGGCCCGATCCAGCGGGCCGGAATCGGCAGGGCCAGTGGAAGTGGGAATTCGAATGGGGCGGGTATGGCTTCAATGCATCGCGATTGCGGTCGTCGTCTCCAGTTGTGGGGGTGGCGGCGGCGGTGCCGGGTGCACCAGCAGTACCGCGGTCGCCAACGCAACGGCCCCGAGCGCAACAGGCCCAAGCGCAACGCTCACTTGGGACGCGGTGTGCGACCCCCGCGTCGCCGGGTACCGTGTCTACTACGGCACGGGCTCGCGCGATTACGTGCAGGCCAAGGGCGACGGCATCAACGCCGGCAACTCCACGATCTACGTCGTCACCGGCCTCGACAGCGGCCGCACGTACTACTTCGCCATCACGGCCTACGACGCGTGGGGCAACGAGAGCGACTTCTCCAACGAGGGAAGCAAGTCCATCCCGTAATCTGTCCCTTGGGCCTCGCCCAAGCTAGCCTTTTACCACCTTGCCTGCGCGGCCCTCGAGGAAGGCGCGCATCCGGTCCTGCGCCTCGGGCGTGCTCTCGGCTACCGCGGCCATCAGCGACTCGGTGAACAGCCCTTCGCTTTGCGACTGGTCGGCGATGCGCGGCAGCGCATGCATCACCGCGA
>Ga0209797_10000154_pt1 | contig 30877 bp, 36 predicted proteins | sample DOMMetBare3Fresh_2_FD_187472 | JGI IMG/M metagenome (GOLD analysis project Ga0209797, IMG submission 187472) | Wetland sediment microbial communities from St. Louis River estuary, USA, under dissolved organic matter induced mercury methylation -... | ecosystem: Environmental > Aquatic >... | reverse complement strand
GATCTCAAGCGGAACATTTGCAGCCGCACCAACACTCTCGATCGTCTGATTTCGGCCCTCTTCGGAAATACGAAAATCCTGAGCCGTGAGTCCAAGAATCGGCTGACCATCCTTGTCGGTAACAGAAACCGGCACCACCACGAGCCGGGATTCGACCTTGATGATCTCATCCTCGTCTTTCGGCTTTGGCGTCGGCGTGGCCGTTTGGGCACCCACAAAGGTCACTAGGCCAAGCATGCACAGAACGATCGAAAATAGATTTTGATGTCTGGAAGGCGTCATTTTAGAAATGAATAGAGGGCACCGAGGCCGGGTGTAAATAGATCACGCGGCCCCGAAATACCCTCTTTAACCCTAACTAGTTGGTCTGCTTGACCTCAACATTCTGGTTGATGCCGCGGCTTACCAACAGTTTGACCTCGACGCGACGATTTTGTGACCGTCCTTCGCGAGTCGTGTTGTCGGCCACCGCCTGGAGTTCACCAAAACCGTAAGACGTGCTCATTCGCCTTAGCGGAATGTTGTGGGTCTCGATCAGGTAATCCTTAACGGCCTGCGCGCGGCGTTCGCTCAGAGCTTTGTTCTTTTTCGCTCCGCCCTCGGCCGACGCAAATCCAGTCACCTCAATGACATAGCCCTTTAGGCTCGTTGAGGCTGCGGCAACCTGATCAAGCGAGGCCTTCGCTTCCGGAGAAAGCATGGCACTATTGACCCTGAAATTAACGGTTGCAGTAGATTGCACAACGAAGTCGTCGAGGTCGGAGATGCGTTTGTTGGTGGCGTTGACGCCCGCAACGGCAGCATCAGCCGTGTCCTGAGCAGCCTTGGCACCGCCCTTAGCGGCATTCGATATCGCCATCAGTTCGTCGATCTGGCCCGACACACGCTGAGCGTTCTGTTCGGCGGCTGTAAGACGTTCCTCAGCCGGCGAGACGCGTGCATCGATGGACTGTGCGGTCATCAGATTGCTTTTATCAAAGCGAACCTTGGTAACTGAAACGGCTCCGCTGCTGTCGCCGATACCTTCGACCTCGAGGTTCAATCCACGAACAATTGCGGTCGCCGGATATTTATCGCCGCCCCAAAAACCATTGCTTTTGACGCTCGCATTCGGCGCGACGATGATCTTTGTGTCAACGCCGACCGAGTCGCGGACGATAAACGTGCTGTTGTCATCCTTAGAAACGACAACACCCTTAATTTTATATTTTTGTCCTGCGATCGCATTACGCAGTTGAGCACCTTGTGAAAAGACGCTGATCGCACCGATCACAAGAGTCAACACTAAAACTGAAATTTTCTTAAACATAATTTCCTCCTCGAAATCAAATTTGTGAATTTAGAAACTCTGAAAATTAGAGGCTAAGACCGCATTGCGGGTTGTAAACTAAATGACCGTACCGATCCGAAACGAGCAACGCCACTACTGAGCCTCCCAAAATAAGGCATCATTGCCGCCTGATTAACGGCCAACTCTACACTAAAGAACAAAGAACACGAGACGGGAGAGGACGCGAACAAACTCAATGCCATTTAGCATACAGGAAAATTCTGCGTATGCCAACAATTATTCGTTCCGAGCGAAACTATCAAAATCCGGCTCCGCTCAAAGTGCGAATGGAGCTTTCTCCAAATATCCTTTCAAATACGCTAAGAACTTTTCAGCGTCGGCTCCGTCAACGATGCGGTGATCGTAGGTTAACGCGAAGTATGCCATCTGACGTATCGCAATGTAATCGTCGCCATCCTGCGATGTCATCACCTTTGCACGCTTTTCGATCGTGCCGACGCAGAGGATCGCAACTTGCGGTTGATTGATGATGGGCGTACCGAAAAGGCCGCCGAAAACGCCCGGATTCGTGACGGTGAATGTGCCGCCCTGAACTTCGTCTGGCTTAAGCCGTTTTGTGCGTGCGCGATCGGCAAGGTCGTTTGCCGTGGTCGCAAGCTGTGCGAGCGAGAGCGTGTCCGCATTCCTGATCACGGGCACGATCAATCCCCAATCCAGAGCGACGGCCATGCCAATATTGATATCGCCTTTGTAGATGATCTGATCGCCATCGACCTGCGAGTTGACGATGCGAAACTCGCGGATCGCGGCCGAGATCGCCTGAAAGATGAACGGCATATAGCTGAGCTTTGTACCAAAACGCGCCTGAAAATCGGCCTGATGCGCCGCTCGAAACTTCGCGACGTTGGTCATGTCGATCTCGTAAACGCTCGTAACGTGCGCCGAGGTCTGCTTTGACAAAGTCATGTGTTCGGCGATCTTCTTTCGCATCACCGACATTTTTTCGATTCGGTCCTCAGTCTTGGTAACGGCCTGCGGCGCCGTGTACTCGATCATCGGTTTGTGGATCGCGGGTGCGGCCGCGCCTTTAACGAGCAGGTCTTGGGGTCGAAGAGCGGCGCCGGTTTCGATAAACGACATAATGTCATTTTTAGTAACGCGACCGCTGATGCCGCTGCCGGGAATCCGCGTAATGTCGATACCGTGTTCCTTTGCGATGTTGCGCACGAGAGGACTGGATTTTGTCCGGCGAAGCTCGGCAAGACTCGCTTCGGACGATTGCGGAATACGGATTGCGGATTGCAGACTCGATGCTGCTGCTGCGGCTACCTTTTCCTGATTACCATTACCGGCCGAAGCTTGAGAGCCGACTGGTAGCGGCTGACTTTCGGAGGGCAAACTTGGAACTTGTGACGCTCCTGCGGCACCTACCAACGCCAAAACCGCGCCGACCTCGACTGTTTCGCCCTCCTGAACATTGATCGCCAATAGGGTTCCGCCCGCCGGTGACGGCACTTCGGCATCGACCTTGTCAGTAGAGATCTCTAATAAAGCTTCGTCCTTTTCGATCTTATCGCCAACGGCTTTGAGCCATTTGGAAACGGTTCCCTCGGTAATTGACTCGCCCATCTGGGGCATCACGATCTCGGTCGCTTCGCTCGATTGCGGATTGAGGATTGCGGATTGCGGATTTTCAGATGAAGCAGTTCTGGATACAGCCTGAGCCTCAACAGCCAATTCTTCTTCTTGACTCGGAACCCGGGACTCGGAACTTGGAACTGCAGTTTCTGGCTGATTGCTGACCGCTGACTGCTGACTGCTGACGGCAGCCTCGCCTTCTTCGCCGACGACCGCAACGACCGTTCCGACCTCAACCGTCTCGCCTTCTTTGGTTCTGATCTCCAGCAGCACGCCCGCGCCGGGACTCGGCACCTCAGCGTCCACCTTATCGGTCGAAATCTCGAGTAACGCTTCGTCTTTTTCGATACGTTCCCCAACTTGCTTCAGCCATTTGGAAACGGTTCCCTCAGTTATCGATTCGCCCATCTGGGGCATTACGACTTCAATGCTCATAAAATCTCCATTCGAGAAACCCTAAACGAACAGAATACAAGAAAATCGGGCGCAAGAAAACTTTGATCAGCCGCTGAGAGTTGTTCGCCGAAAGCCGCCGGAGCCTACATCAAGCAATATGTTGAGTTATGGACGCGAGCAGGTTGTCGATCTTGTTAATCGTTCTGGGCAAGACGATCGGCTTTTCGTCACGGATATTGATCGTACAGTCTTTTACGGATTCGATTTCGTTCCATAGGGCTGAACGATTCTTAAAGCTAAGTCCATTTTCGTGGACCATTACAACGCTCCGCCTCTGCATAACGAATGAAAAAAGCGTGACGAGATAGAGCACCAGAAAGGCTGAGGCGAGCAGAAAATATGCGATGCTTTGGCGAATGTAATAAACAAACATCATTGCCAGAAAAAAAATAAACGACAAGATGACTATAAAGACCGCGCGCTGCAAAAACGCGGGAGCGATACCGTGGATCGCCACGAGCTTGCCAAGATCTTTGTCCGAGTCAATCATCGAGCGCCGTCGCGTGCGTCGAACAGGAATTCTCGCACCCCAATATCTCCCAATTAACGAAATTATTTTGAAATTCTACCAAACAAACGAGTTGTCGATGTAATAAATCGCCGCGTTGCTATAAGATAATCAGTATTCCCGCAGCTGAAACATATTTCAAGATCAAACGTAGCAAATCAAATGAATAAAATCCTGGTCTCTGCACTCTTTCTAGTTACTTTCGCGTCCTTTGTCTTTGCGCAACAGCCTGCATTAACGGCGGCCGACTATGCTCGCGCCGAAAAAATGCTCAGCTTTAGTACCGGTCCGCTAGTTGACCGTGCGAATGTGCGGCCGACCTTTTTGCCCGACGGACGTTTCTGGTATCGCGTTTTGACGCCGACCGGCAGTGAATATGTGCTGATCAATCCGGCGGACGGTTCGCGAAAGGCAGCGCCGAAACTTGCCGATCTCGTGCCAACGGCATCCGCGCAGAACGGGCTAAACCGTTTCGGCGGCGGAAACGCGATAACCTCGCCTGACGGCAAAAAGTCGGTTTACATTAAGGACTGGAACCTCTGGGTAAAAGACCTTGCGTCCGGCAAGGAAACACAACTCACGACCGACGGCGTCAAGGATTTTGGTTACGCGACGGACAACGCCGGCTGGACGAAAAGTGACCGCCCGATTTTGCTCTGGTCGCCTGACTCAAAAAAGATAGCGACATTCCAACAGGACCAGCGCAACGTCAGCGATATGTATCTTGTGACGACCGAGGTTGGCGCACCAAAGCTCGAAGCCTGGAAATATCCGCTGCCGCAGGACAAAGAGATCATCAAGATTCACCGTGTCATCATCGAGATCGAACCTGTAAAGGTGATTCGCCTCAAGATGCAGCCCGACGACCGGCGCGGCACCCTGTGCGACGACGTCTCGTGCGGGGGTAGTTTTGACGATAACGAATGGAGCGAAGACGGTACTAAACTGGCCTTCGTCTCGAGCTCGCGTGACCATAAGCAGGCAAAATTTCGCATCGCCGGTGCCGCGACAGGTGACGTCCGCGATGTTTTTGAGGAGATTGTTGCGACACAATATGAGTCAGGACAGGGAAGCGTGAATTGGAGATACCTGCCGGAAACAAACGAGGCGATCTGGTACTCAGAACGAGACGACTGGGGGCATCTTTACTTGTATGATCTGACGACTGGCAAACCGAAAAACCAGATCACGAAAGGCAGCTTTGTGGTTACGCGTCTGCTGAAAATTGACACGAAAGCCCGTGTTTTATATTTTGAGGCTAATGGCCGGGAAGCAGGACGCGATCCGTATTTTTCACACTTTTACCGGGTCGGCTTTGACGGCAGCGGCCTGACGCTGTTAACACCCGAGGACGGAAACCACCAGATCACTCTATCGCCCGACGGCCGATACTTTGTCGATAATTATTCGAAACCTGATGTCCCGACCGTCGCCGTACTCCGAGATATGACCGGCCGACTCGTGTTATCGCTCGAAAAAGCCGATGTCTCGCGTCTGGCCGCAACCGGATGGAAACCACCGATGCCGATCACGGTCAAATCGCGAGACGCCAAATGGGATCTTTACGGCCTGATGTTTGTACCTAGCAACCTCGACCCGGCGAAGAAATACCCGGCCATTAATTATATCTATCCCGGTCCGCAGGGCGGCGGCGTCGGAAGCCGTTCGTTCGGCCCGAGCCGAGGCGATCATCAGGCACTGGCCGAACTTGGTTTTGTTGTCGTGGTAATAGATGGCACCTGTAACCCGGAACGTTCGAAATCGTTTCACGATTCGTGTTACGGCAATATGGCCGACAATACGCTCGAAGATCAGATCGCCGGTTTGAAGCAGCTGGCCGCGAGATACCCATACATCGACCTCAGTCGCGTTGGCGTTTGGGGACACTCAGGCGGCGGATTTGCAACCGCGGCCGCGATGTTTCGTTATCCGGATTTTTATAAGGTCGGCATTGCGGAATCAGGCAATCACGATAACCGAAACTATGAGGACGACTGGGGCGAACGCTATATCGGGCTGATGACCAAAACGGCGGACGGCAAGGATTCGTACGAAGTTCAGGCCAATCAGATCTACGCCAAAAACCTCAAGGGCAAGCTGCTGCTCGCGCACGGGACGATGGACGACAACGTCCCGCCCAGTAACACATTGCTCGTCGTGGACGCCCTCATCAAAGCGAACAAGGACTTTGACCTCTTGATGATCCCCAACGCCCGTCACGGCTATGGCTCGGCAAGTTTATACATGATGCGTCGGCGCTGGGACTATTTCGTCAAGAACCTGCTCGGGGCAGAACCGCCAAAGGAATACGAGATCAAGGCGAAACAGGATCCGCGACTGTCAGCTCAGTAGGCGGAAACGCAGTCGCGAGTGTGTTCAATAACACCGTCCGATAACCCCTAGACAAGCACCCTACTGGTCGTGTTTAGGCTTCAATTCCTCGGTTTCATCTTCGCTTCCGTCAAAGAGCGATATTAGCGGTGGGTGCGGCGGCGGCAGTGCCTCGGCTTTTTCGGTAATATCTTTCTGCATTTGGGCAACGGCGTCGCGGGCGCGTTCGAAATCGTCTGATTGAAGCTTAAGCGTCATTTTACCGTCGCTGTTCGGCAGTTCCGTCAGTTTAGCGATCGATTTAGTGCGGATCTCGATCTTTGCTCCGTGCTTGAAGACACCTTTCTTAAATTTCACATCGAGGATCTCGTCAATCGCCAATCGCACTTCCTTAACGCCGTTTGAGATCAGTCCGAACAGCTTTGACTCGAATTCAAATACGACGCCGGCGCTAGAAAACTTTGCCACGCCGTTGACCGAAGTCAGCCCGTGGGCACTCTCGCTTTTGAATGGAACGCTCGTAAAACTCTGCTGCATTGTTCTATTTCCAACCTATAGATCTTTTGCCCTTGTTTCTTCTCCTTCCGGATGGCGCTCAAGTTCGGCCTCTTTCTCTTTTTCGCTGACAATCGTCAATACGGTCAGGGCGGCGGACACTATTGCAACTGCGATGCCGTAATACAGAGTCTCAAGGGCAGATTCGGATTGTAGTAATTTCTGAACGAACTTGACCGCCATAACAGGTATCAATACGATGCCGAATTTTGCCTTAAGCTCGTTCAGATTCCGCACCGTCATCCAATCGGGAACCGAAAGATCGCCGATAAATAGCTCGTACATGCTAACTGAAATGACTATTAGTGCGATCGCAACCAGAAAACTGTCGAGGCTTTCGAACAACACGAAGAGCGTTGGCGCATTGGTCGGTGCATTTATGACGGCTACCTGGACAACCCTAACAATCTTTTCGGCCCCAACGTAAAGCGCTGCTACGGCGCCGACTTGTAGCCCAATCACTGCCACATACGTCAAATAACGTGATCTTTCAATTAACCATTTCATAATATGTTTCTGGCAAAAAGCTCACTTTAGGCTTTACCAAGATATTTCCAGATTCCAAATAGACTAATCAATAACCAGAAAAACTCCACTATAAATGAGGGAAGGTTAAAGCTGTAGTAGAGCGAAATAAGTATTAGTGACGCCCCGACGGCGTTAGCCAGCGAATACAGCAGCTCGTCACTCCGCAGCCGTTCGATCTGAAGCAAAACGTAAGCGAGAATAATGATCGCAACACCAACCGTGCCGAGAATATCGTACCAGCTCATTTAAGTTTCACGACCACGCCCTTTGGCCCGACGGCCCAGGTTGCTTTGCGGCCTTTTGATTGGACAGCGTTCAAATCTTCTTTACCAAGAACCTTCCAGGTCTTTCCGCCGTCATCCGTGATGTCCGAACCATTCGTACCGACGGCGATAATCGTTTTCTTATTTACATACGACACAGCTGATCTGTAACCACTTAGTCCGGAGCCGAGTTTCCATGTCTTGCCGCCGTCGGTTGTGAACGCGAGATTGTCTTTTGCCTCGTTCGGTTTCTCGTAATTGCCCCCGACGATTACACCGCTCTTTGCGTCAGACATCGCAATCGAAAAAATTCCACTGCCTGCAGAACCCTTAACGAACGGAGTGTCTGCGATGCTCCACGGTTCCTCGGCATCGGTATATTTGAAAACGCGAGCATTGCTGCCGCCTGAGACGAGAAAAACATTTTTGCCAAAAGTGATCAAACAGGTACCACTTGCTGCGAAGGCTGCTTCACTATCCTTCGCTGTTGGGTTATCGAGGTCATCGTCGAATTTCGTCCATCCATCTTCTGTATAAAGAAATGCAAATTGTCCCTCAATCGGATCACTCACCGCAAAACAAATATTTTTGTTCCAACAAGCCATCGCATCGAAGAATGCCTTTTCGTTTTTGTTACGAAACTGTTCTTTCCACGTCGCGCCGCCGTCGGTTGTCTTGTATATCCGCGAAGAGTCGCCGTTGCCGATGCTTAAGATATAAGCCGTGTTTGCGTCAAAGGCCTCGATGTCTCGAAAGTCGAGTTTACCGGCGTCGGGGACCTGCATCACGTTCCAGGTCTTACCGCCGTCGATGGTCCGGATCACCGTCCCGCCGGTGCCGCTCGCCCAGACGATCTTTTCATTCACGACCGAAAGCCCGCGCAAACTCGCCGCCGTATCGACGGACTGCTTTATCCACTGCGCCGAGGTGCAGATGACGAAAAGCAGAGTCAAACCGCCGAGACGCAGAGACGCTGAGAAGATTTTTACTTTTGACTTTTTACTTTTAACTTTCATCAATACACCATTCGCGCCTTGATCGTTCCCTTTATGCCCCTGACGAGCTCAAACGCCTCTCGCGAGATCCTGTGATCGACGTCTAGAATGACGTAGCCGATCTCTTCGTTTGTCTTTAGATATTGGCCGGTGATGTTGAGGCCGCGTTTTGAGAGGCGTGAGTTTATTTGTCCGAGAATGCCGGGCACGTTGCGGTGTATGTGCAGGATTCGATGCGTCCCGGCCTGCGGAGGCAGCGAAACGGGCGGGACGGTTTGCGAGCCTTCGCTGGTCCCGAGTTCGAGATATTTCATCAGTTTGTGTGTAACGTCGAGGCCAATCGCGCCTTGCGCCTCCTCGGTCGAGCCGCCGATGTGCGGCGTTAAGATCACATTCGGCGTATTTTGCAAAATATTAGTGAATTCGTCGCCGTTTTTCTCAGGCTCGTGTGGAAATACATCGACCGCCGCTCCGCTCAAGCTGCCTTTGTCGAGAGATTTCTTGAGTGCGTCGAGATCGACGACGTCGCCGCGGCTGTAGTTGAGCAGGATCGCACCTTTTTTCAGATGTTTTAACGACGCGGTGTTTATCATGTTTCGCGTCGACGCGTCCGATGGCACGTGCAGTGTCACGATGTCGGATTGCTTTATCAGCGTCGCGAGATCGCGAATTTGCTTTGCGTTGCCGTGCGGCAGTTTTGTCGCGATGTCATAATAAAAGACCTGCATCCCCAGCGCCTCGGCCATGATCGACACCTGAGAGCCGATATTGCCGTAACCGACAATGCCAAGCGTCTTACCGCGAAGCTCAAAACTGCCTTTTGCTTCTTTGAGCCAGCGGCCTGCGTGCGCCGCTGCGTTCTTGTCCGGAATTTTGCGTATCAGCATCACGCAGAGCCCAATTATCAACTCCGCGACCGAACGCGTATTCGCATGCGGTGCATTAAAAACTGCAATTCCTTTCTCGGTTGCCGCCTTAAGATCGACCTGATTGACGCCGATGCAAAAACACCCGACCCCAAGCAGTTTGTCTGCCGCTTCTATTACCTTTTTTGTGATGTGCGTTTTCGACCTTATTCCAACTAGGTGAACGCCCTTGACCGCCTTTATCAACTCGGTCTCGCTCAAAGCTCCGTTGATTCTTTTGACATCGGCATAACCTCCCGCGCGCAACTCTTCAACAGCCGCGTCGGAGATGTTCTCGAGCAGAAGGATATTGATCTTGTTGCGTGGATAAGATGTCGAAGTCATAAAATCGATGATTATAACAAATAAACGAGAGCGAAGATTCGTCTCTCGTCTCGTAACTGAAAATTTGAATAGTTGCTAAGCTGCCAAAGGAACGATTTCCTTTTCCAGTCTATTGCCAATCTTGATCTTGGCAATGTCCAAATCGTAATCGGACTGAAGTCCAAGCCAAAACTGTGCGGAAGTGCCAAAAAAACGAGCGAATCGCAAAGCGATATCTGCTGTGACGGCTTCTTTTCGGGCAGCGATCTTCTTTATCAGATCGACTTGAATATGCGTCCCAACCGCCAATGCATCATCTGAGAGGCCGAACGGCTTGAGAAATTCTTCTTTAAGGACTTCGCCAGGATGAATTGGTTTTAACATTTCAACGGCCATAATTTACACCTAGTGGTAATCCACTATCTCCACATTATATGCATTTTCGTCAAACCATTCAAAACAAATTCTGAACTGATCGTTTATGCGAATACTGTGTTGTCCGCTACGTTTACCAACAAGCTTTTCCAAACGATTTGCCGGCGGTATGCGCAGGTCGTTGATAGTCTTTGCATTATTGATCATCCTTAATTTACGCAAGGCGATTTGTTGGATGTCGCCGGGCAATCGGCGCGAACGAATGAGATTGTAGATTTTCTCGGTTTCGGAATCTTTGAAGGATTTGATCACGTGATTAAAAGGGTTCTTGTTCTTACAGCCAAATTAGTGAGCTATGTCCTTCAGTTGGATATCTAAAGTGTCTTCTCTTTTTTGTAACGTATCAGTACAACACCCGCGATTAGAGAATATATGATTAGCCCCAGCAGTATTCCGAAGACTGGCGGCCATATCATTGGTGATTCGCCAGTGGCTCCGCTAAGCCATATTGCTACGGCCATAAACGGCCAATAAATCAGCAACAAAGCGTCTCCTAATACTTGAAGATGTAGAAACTGATTGATGATTAAAATTAAAAAAAATGAAAGGATTTGAACGGCGAAGCTAATTCCAGCGTACTTGAGAAGCGGTAATTTGACATAAATATTAAAGCAATTTTGTTCTCATAAAATCCATATCAGTTGTTCTACATATGTATCGTCAGATCATGTACGCCTTCGGCGGCTTCCATTACTGCTTCGGAAACTGTCGGGTGGGCGTGGATGATGCGGCCGAGCTCGTCGGCTGTGGATTCGAGTGCCATAGCGACGCAGGCTTCGGCGAGCAGCTCGGTTGCGTGCGGGCCGATGATGTGGACTCCGAGGACTTCGTCGTATTTTTTCTCGGAGACGATCTTGACGAAACCGTCAGTCTCGCCGAGGATGCGTGCCTTGCCTGAGGCTGAGAACGGGAATTTACCGACCTTTACGTCATAGCCGGCGGCTTTGGCTTTCTCTTCCGTAAGGCCGACGCTCGCGACTTCCGGGTCGCAGTATGTGCAGTTCGGCACGAGGTTTTGCTTGATCGGCTCGACGGTTTTGCCCGCGATCTTTTCAACGACGAGAATGCCCTCTTTCGAAGCGAGATGGGCAAGCCAGGCCGTGTCGATCACGTCGCCGATGGCGAAAACGTTCGGTTCGTCGGTCTCGCAGTATTCGTTGACCTTGATCGTGCCGCGCGGATTAACGACAACTTTTGTGCTCTCGAGGCCGAGGTTTTCGAGATAGGGCATACGGCCGACAGCGACGAGCAGCATCTCGGCTTCGAACGCGACGGCGTCGCCTTTTGCATTTTTCCCCGACACTTTTACACCGTCTTTTTTCTTTTCAAGTTTGTCGAGCTTGATGCCGGTCTCGCACTTAATGCCCTGCTTTTTGAATGAGCGAGCGAGTTCCTTTGACACGTCGGCGTCCTCGATCGGCACGATGCGGTCGAGCAACTCGATGACCGTCGTTTCGCAACCGAAGCGGTGATAGACGCTCGCAAACTCGACGCCGACGGCTCCCGAGCCCATGACGATCAGCGACTTTGGCACGCGATCCAGTTCCAGGATGTGGTCCGAGTTTACGACCTGTTTGCCGTCCGTCTCAAAACCCGGGATCGGGCGGACGACCGAGCCGGTGGCGATGATGATGTTTTTTGTATCGATCGTTTCTTTTTTACCGTCCGCGAGAGTGACCTCGACTTTACCTTTCCCGACGATCTTGCCAAAGCCGTTAAAGATCGTGGCTTTGTTCTTTTTCATCAGATAGGTCACGCCCGCCGAGTTTTTTGCGACGACATCGGATTTGTATTTTTGCACGCCGGGCCAGTCGTAGCTCAGTTCTTTTACTTTTAAGCCAAAGTGCTCGAATTCGCCCGCTTTTTGATAAAGATGAGCCGCGTTCAGCAGAGCTTTTGTCGGAATACAACCACGCAACCCGCACGTGCCGCCGAGCCGCGCGTCCTTTTCCTTTTCGATGATAGCGACCTTCAATCCAAGCTGTCCCGCACGAACTGCCGCGACATATCCACCAGGACCTGATCCGATAATTGTTACGTCAAATTGTTCTGCCAATGTAGTTAACCTCGATAAACCTAATAATATTGCGAAACCTAGATTATAGATTTTTACTTTCGCTCAAGCTAGTTAGTCGGTCCTAATTTACGGTAGACTCGGGAGTATATGATTCACTCAGAAGAATTTTTGAAGGTAGCTAACGACGCTAAGTCACGTGTAAACGAATGCGATGTGGCCGAGGCACGTAAGCGCGTGGCCGCCGGAGCTGCTCTGATCGACGTTCGCGAAGACAACGAATTCGAAGCGGGACACGCGGCTGGAGCCAAACATATGGGCCGCGGCATTATCGAACGCGACATTGTGCAAACCTTTCCCGAAAAGGACACCGAGATCGTTCTTTATTGCGGCGGTGGTTACCGTTCTGCTCTCGCGGCCGATATGCTGCAAAAAATGGGCTATACCAACGTCTGGTCGATGGACGGCGGATGGGCAGCGTGGAACGAAGCGGGAGCACCGACTGAGGTTCCGCTACCGTAATAATGGAATGGACATCGAATTAGAAGAAAAAAGAAGAAGAGTTCGCGAACTGCAGGCTGAATTTGCCAAGCGTGGAGACGTGCTAGGGTGGTTCGAGGCTCTTTATAAAAAGGCCGCAGGCGATAATGATGTTATTCCCTGGGCCGATCTCGAGCCGAACAAGTATTTCAAAGCATGGGCGGAATCAACGGGATTAAAAGGCGATGGGCGAAATGCACTGGTTGTCGGCTGCGGCCTCGGCGATGATGCCAAGTATCTGTACGATCTCGGATTTAAGGTCACGGCATTTGATATTTCGCCGACCGCTATCGAATGGGCAAAGCAGTTGTATGGCGATACTGATATTGCGTTTGAAACGTGCGATCTATTTAAACCGTTTCGCGGTAGGCTCGGTGCTTTCGACTTTGTGCTTGAGATCTATACCATCCAGCCCTTGCCGCTCGAAATGCGGCCAAAGGTTGTTGATGCGATCGCGGCTTTTGTTGCGGAGAGCGGACGGCTTGTGGTTGTTACGCGTGGCCGCGACGATGATACCGAGCCCGACGAACTGCCGTGGCCGATGTCCCGCCGCGATTTGAGCAGGTTCGAGCAGAACGGGTTGAAACAAACCGATTTTGTCGAGATGCTGCCGGACGAAGAAGACGAGCCGCCGCGGTTTGTGGTCGAGTACGTTCGCAAAGGCCAGAACAACTAGCCGAAGATAGCATTTCGTGCCGAGAACTTTGCCTTCAAGCTACCGCAAACCAAATCACACAACTCAAATACTGTTTTGTCGGCTATCTTGTAATAGACGGTGTTACCATCCTGGCGTTTTGCCACAAGGCCCTCGTCCTGAAGGATTTTAAGATGTTTGCTAACATTTGGCTGTGTCGAGCTAACCGCGATTGTTAAACTATTGACACTCGATTCGCCGTCTTCCAAATGCTGGAGTATCTGTAGCCGGAGCGGCTCGGCAAGCACCTTAAACCTTGCCGCGACGAGGCTTAGAGCATCTGCGGACATTTTTTGATGGTTGTTCTTTTTCATATTGACAATATAACGATACAGTTATATACTCATACAGAAATTGAGTATATTACTTAGGAGCGAGATTTTCAAGGATGACAATAAAACAAGCAACGGTACACGAGATAAATGAACTAATTGACGGCGGCGGCGAGTGTCAGGTGATCGACGTCCGCGAGTTTTCAGAATTTAACAGTGAGCGGATCGCCGACGCACAGTTGATGCCTCTTTCAAATTTTGAAAAGCACGCCGATGAGATCGATCACTCAAAACCCGTATACCTGATGTGCCGGTCGGGCAATCGTGCCAAACAGGCGGCCGAGAAATTGATGAACAAGGGATTTACCGATATTCACGTTGTCGAGGGCGGAATGGTCGCCTGGGCCGGTGCAAATCTGCCGATCGTCAAGGGCGAATCAAAAGTATGGTCGCTTGAGAGACAGGTCAGATTCGCCGCCGGACTATTTGTGCTGACAGGTGTTCTGCTCGCGACCTTCGTGAACTCGTACCTGCTCTTATTGTCGGCGTTTGTCGGTGGCGGTTTGATGTTTTCGGCTCTTACCGATACGTGCGGTATGGGAATGATCTTGACCAGAATGCCTTGGAACAGAGGTCCGGCGGTTTGCGACACAGATAAATAATCACGCAAGATGACAGCACTTTTCATTATTGGTTTGATCCTAAGCGCGGTTATTGGATTGTCGCTAGGTTTGATCGGCGGCGGGGGATCGATACTAACTGTGCCGATTCTCGTATACCTGCTGGGGGTCGCCCCGCACGACGCGGTCGGTATGTCGCTCGCAGTTGTTGGGGCAACAAGCATTTTGGGTTCGTATCTGCATTGGCGCCGCAAAAATGTTGAGCTTTCGACCGGTCTTCTTTTCGGCGCCGCCGGGATCGTTGGCGCATTACTTGGTTCACCATTGACCAAATTGGTTTCGGCCGAGTCGCTGCTTCTGATATTTGGTTTGCTTATGTTTGTCGTGGCGGTTTCGATGCTCTGGCGTCGAAAGCATGAGATCAGCGACACTCCGCACAAACCTCATCCCGTCCAGGGCGTACTCGCCGGCCTCGGCGTCGGAATTTTGACGGGGTTTTTGGGAGTTGGCGGCGGATTTTTGATAGTTCCTGCGCTTGTATTCTTTGGCGGTCTGACTATGAAAAAGGCGATCGGTACTTCGCTGTTCGTAATATTTCTAAACTGCGTCGCCGGACTTCTCGGACATTTGAGTCAGAACGTCTTTGATTGGCAGATAACGGGCGTAGTGATGGCGTTGGCTGTCGGCGGGGCGATCATAGGCACAATTCTGTCCCACCGAATCGCGGCACGTCGTTTGCAGAGTATGTTTGCGGTTCTCGTTTTAGGCGTCGGGGCGTTCCTCGTGGTGAAAAACTACGCGGTAATCTTTTGAAGTTGGTAAAATATACACACTTTTTGGAGAACTAAAGTTATGCAATTCAAGCAGTTTTATTTAGGATGTCTTTCGCACGCTTCGTATTACATCGGTTCAGAAGGTGAAGCTGCGATCATCGATCCGCAACGGGATATTCAGCAATACTTGGACGAGGCATCGGCGAATGGCCAGAAGATAAAATACGTTATCGAGACGCATTCGCACGCGGATTTTGTCAGCGGGCACGTTGAGCTTGCGGCCCGGACTGGTGCGGAAATCATTTACGGCAAGCGGGCGAATACGCAGTTCCCTACCCACAAAGTAAAAGACGGCGATGAACTGAGCGTCGGCAAGATTAAGCTCAGGTTCCTCGAAACGCCCGGCCATACGCCCGAGGGCATTACCATCGTTGCTGAAAATACGGAAGATCCGATCGAGCCGCTGAAAATGTTCACGGGCGACACGCTGTTTATCGGCGACGTCGGACGGCCTGATCTGATCGGGTCAAAAGGCTTTACAGCAGAGCAGATGGGCGGAATGCTTTACGAATCGTTGCACAACAGCATTCTCGCATACCCGGATGAAACTGAGATTTATCCGGCGCACGGAGCGGGCTCGCTGTGCGGCAAATCGCTTTCGAAAGAGACGTGGTCGACGCTTGGAAATCAGCGGCAATTTAATTACGCGCTCCAGCCAATGTCGAAGGAAGAGTTTGTGAAAATAGTCGCGGCCGACCAGCCTGAGGTACCGATGTATTTTCCACGCAGTGCAGCCAAGAATCTGGAAGGTTCGGCGGCGCTGACGGATATTTCGAAACCGCGGGTGCTCTCGACAACTGGGGTCGACAGCTTTGACGGTGTCGTGATCGACGTTCGGCCAATGGGCGAATATGGTGCCGGACACGTGCCAAACGCAATAAACATTGGCCTCGGCGGCCAATTCGCGTCGTGGGCGGGTACGCTTATCCCCATCGGAACGCCGATCGCCGTAATTGCCGAAACACAAGATCAAATCGACGAGGCGGTGATCCGCTTGGCCCGCGTCGGGCACGAAACCGTAACCGGATGCATACTGATCGACGATTACAGCGGCGACAAGAAAACAGTAGAGCAGGTGCCCGTCGAAGAGCTTAACGGCCTGACACAAACGGAAAAATATCTGCAGTTCGTCGATGTCCGCCGCGTCGCCGAGCATAACGCCGGCCACGCCGTTCGGACCACTAACATTCCGCTCGATAAGCTGGCAATTGATGTCGAAAAGCTTGATCCGACGGCGCCAACATATGTGATCTGTCAGGGCGGTTATCGCTCGAGCATCGGGACGAGTATTTTAGAAAACGCCGGATTCAAAAGAGTCTATAATGTCACGGGCGGGACGGCCGCCTGGATCGCCGCTGGGCTCGAGACCGAAACGTCCGTAGCCGCCTGCGCGGTGACGAAGTAGGAGAAATCAATGAAATACGCATTATCCATATTTATTACAGCAGCGATCTTATTCCTCGGCGGCTGCCAGAGTGCCTCTACGAAAAACACTGATTCGGGCGTGCCGAATGTCGCATCGGACATTAAGGAAATATCGCCGGTTGAGGCGCAAGCGGCGGTCTCAAAGGCGTATTCGCAATTCGTTGACGTCCGCACGCTCGAGGAGTACGCCGGTGGTCATGCGGCTCGAGCCGTTAACATACCGCTCGATACGCTTAATTCAAAGCTCGACACTCTGGAAAAAAACGAGCCGGTTTATCTGATCTGCCAGACTGGCAACCGGTCAAAGAAGGCGGCGGTAATCCTCAAGGATGCCGGATACAATAATGTTCTGAACGTGACAGGCGGTACGACGGCGTGGCAAGCGGCAGGGCTGCCGATGGAAACTAAGCCGCCACACACTGTTCCCCCGGCAAAATAAACGACGGTGCAACAAATATGGAGAGCTTAATTATCGTTATCGTAGCATTCGGCCTGTGGCTGCTTTTGCAGCTTGTGATCCTACCGAGACTTGGTTACAGCACCTGAATGCGTGGTGCGTGCGACGTCGGGTCCCGGCGTGGAAAAGATAAAGTTGACGTAGATGAGCAGATTTGACCCTAGCAACGCGATCCAGGATTTCCTCGTCTTTGGCGAGTTTGGCGATGTAAATCCGTCTATCACCGATTCGTCGACCTTTACATTTATGAGTCCGGATCGTATGGAGGAGCTTTTCGATCACGAGATCGAAGGTTGTTTTCTCTATTCGCGGCATTGGAATCCGACAAACAAATTTCTTTCAGACGCTCTGGCTCGGATGGAGGACAGCGAGGCCGCTCAGTCAAAAGCTTCGGGCATGGCCGCGATCTCGTCGACGATCATCCAGATCTGTGACAGCGGAGATGAGATAATCTGTTCACGGACAGTTTACGGCGGAACGTACGCGTTATTTAAGAATTTCCTGCCGCGGCTTGGTATTAAGGTTCATTTTGTAAATATGCAGGACCTTGATCAGGTCCGATCATTCATAAATGACAAAACCCGCGTAATCTATTGCGAATCTATCAGCAATCCACTGCTCGACGTGTCTGACATCCCAAAACTAGCCGCGATCAGCAAAGAGCACGGCCTGAAACTTGTGGTGGACAACACATTTAGCCCGATGATCCTGTCGCCGATTCGGCTCGGTGCGGATGTCGTGGTGCATAGTTTGACCAAATACATTAATGGAACCAGCGATTGTGTTGCCGGCTGTGTCTGTGCGAGCGATGAATTTATCCACCAATTGACAGACATTAACTCAGGTGCGTCGATGCTTTTCGGAGCGGTTCTCGATAGTACGCGTGCGGCTAGCATACTGAAAAATCTCCATTCGCTGCATTTGCGTATGCGGCAACACAGCCAGAATGCTCAGTTTTTGGCGGAAAATCTTCAAAAGCTCGGGCTCAAGGTTCACTATCCGGGATTGGAGGATCACCCGCAGCACGAACTTTTGAAAGGCTTAATGAATGAGGGCTACGGTTATGGCGGGATGCTTGCACTTGACGTCGGCGATGCTCCGACCGCGAACAAGCTGATGACGCGAATGCAGGAAGAAAAGGTTGGATATCTCGCCGTCAGTCTCGGCTATTTCAAGACGCTTTTCAGTTCGCCCGGACACAGCACGTCATCCGAAATCCCACTGGAAGAGCGAGAGGAAATGGGCATTAGCGAGGGTCTTGTTCGATTTTCTGTCGGTCTGGACAACGACATTAAGCTTTCATTCGAACGCATAAAAAGCTGTCTCTCCGACGCAGGCGTGATCTAGTTCAATCTGATATAGACATTTTGATTGGGTTTTACAGCGGCCATTCTTTCGGCTGATGACAAACTGATGTAAAATTGCGCTTTGCGTTCGATCAAATACAAAAGCTAGAAATATGTCAGAAGCCACAGAAACAGCAGTTCAGACACGCATCGAATCGGATTCGATGGGTGAGATCGCGGTGCCGACCTCGGCGTATTGGGGTGCGCAGACACAACGGTCGCTGCATCATTTCAACATCGGTTTTGATGTGATGCCGCGTGAGGTCATACGGGCGCTCGGTATCCTCAAGAAAGCCGCGGCGACCGTCAATTTTGATCTCGGCAAGCTGCCGAAAGACAAGCTCGATCTCATAATTCAGGCGGCTGATGAGGTTATCGACGGCAAGCTTGACGCGCATTTTCCACTTCGCATTTGGCAAACCGGTTCGGGCACGCAGACAAATATGAACGCCAACGAGGTCATCTCGAACCGTGCGATCGAGATCGCGGGTGGTGAGATGGGCTCAAAGACTCCTATTCATCCCAATGACGACGTCAACAAATCGCAGTCATCGAACGACACTTTCCCAACGGCGATGTACATTGCCGCAGCCGAGCGGCTAACAGCGCTTATTCCGGAGGTTCAAAAGGTTCACGACGCGATCGACGCCAAGGCAAGGGAATTTGCCGACGTAGTCAAGATCGGCCGGACGCACCTGCAGGACGCGACGCCGATGACCGTCGGGCAGGAATTTGGAGGCTGGGCGAGCCTTATCGCACGAGATATCGATCGCTTGCGTTTGGTTATGCCGGGGCTGTTTGACCTCGCGATCGGCGGCACGGCCGTCGGCACGGGTCTAAACGCCCATCCCGAATTTGCACAGCGCGCCGCGGATAAGATCGCAGAACTCACGGGCCTTCCATTCAAATCCCATCCCGATAAATTTGCTGCTCTGTCAGCGCACGACGAGATCGTTTTCGCGTCCGGCGGTTTGAAAACACTAGCCGCAAGCTTGATGAAGATCGCGAACGACATCCGCTGGCTCGCGTCCGGGCCGAGATGCGGAATAGGCGAAATTTCGTTACCGGAAAATGAACCTGGCAGCTCGATCATGCCCGGTAAAGTGAATCCGACTCAGTCAGAAGCGATGACGATGGTCGCCGTGCAGGTGTTTGGCAACGACGCGGCGATCGGGTTTGCCGGTTCGCAGGGCAATTTCGAGCTGAACGTTTTCAAGCCGGTGATGATTCACAATTTTCTGCATTCGGTGCGTCTCATTCACGACGCGTGTCACGGCTTTGTCGATTACTGCATCGCCGGCATCGAGCTTGATCGCGAAAACATCGATCATTATTTGCGAAATTCGTTAATGCTCGTCACCGCGCTAAATCAGCACATTGGCTATGACAACGCCTCAAAGATCGCGAAGAATGCGCACAAAAAAGGCATAAGCTTAAAAGAATCGGCCGTCGAACTAGGACTGCTCACGGCTGAGAAGTTTGACGAGCTTGTGGTCGCAGAGGACATGACACATCCGTAACGAACGATAGGGGATAAATAAACATATGAAAATAACTCTATGTTTCTTGGGAATTCTCTTTGTTTCAACTTCTGCCGTTGCTCAACGATCATTCGACCTTAACAACGCGTCGAAGTATTTCGACATCAAGGTCACGGTTGCTAAATGCGACGACTCGACATGTTCGGGAGAGGCGAAATTCGAATTTTATAAAAAGGGCGGTGCGAAGCCGTATCAAACGATCGAGACGGAAGACACATATCTCGAGTTTGGCGAAAAAGGCGTTCCGAAGGTCAATAGGACGGTCGGTTACGACGAGCAGAGCGTCGTAAATGTGGACGATTACAATTTCGACGGAATGGAGGACGTCGCGATCTGCGACGGTACAAACGGATCCTACAATATGCCGTCGTATGGGATTTATCTATCATCGCGCTCAGCCGGTAAGTTTGTTTACAGCCCCGCGTTTTCACAGCTCGGAGCGCATCTCGGCATGTTAACGGTGAATAAACGTCAGAAGACGCTCGAGACCTTCGACAAGAGCGGCTGTTGCTGGCACATCACTGAGCGTTATCGAGTCGTAAATAACAGGCCGGTAAAGTTCTATGAGATGGTCGAAGACGCGACGATTGAAGACGAAACCAAAGTGAAAGTGACGACAAAAACTCTCGTCGGCGGCAAGTGGAAGACAACGGTTAAATACGTCAAGCGCTAAGAATAACGTTCTAAAACGTACCCGTTTCTGTTGGACGAAAATAAAACAAAAAATAGATAAGGGCAATAATTACGGCCGCGGCAACGAGTCCGATCAGGCTGATTAGCAGTACAAATGAAGTTGCACAGCCGCGTTTTGACGCTCGTTTTGCTTTAGGATCTTTGTCTTCGACAATCGCTTTGACTCCCTCGCCTGAGACGTCGGGCGACACCTTGGCATCCACCATTTCCTCGCGATTAGTGATTTCGGTCGGGATGTCGTCGCCTTCGAATTCGGCCTTTGCAGTTTTCGGCGTATAGCCGTCTGACGAACGAAATATGGGCTTTGGCATTACCCAAACTTCCGGGGTATTGACCGCTTCCTCGGCTTCTTGATCTATTGGTGCCGGTTCGTCACTCATCGCTCTCTACCTGCGAAAAAGGCCGATCATTTCTGAATATCCAACACGTCTGTCCGCGTAATTATTGCCGTAATTCGCTTAAAATCCTCGATCAAAACGGCCGGGTGACGCTGAAGTTTCGATTTGATCTCGACAATGCTCGCATCTACATCTAGTACCGGGAAACTCTTGTCCATTACGGCACTGACTTTGCCATTTAGCAGTTCGCGATCGACCAAAAGCCTGGTCAGAACGTGGCTTTCTCGCAAACTGCCAACCGACAAATGGTTTTCCAAAACGGGAATCTGTGTTACTCCGTTTTCACTCATTAGAGCGAGAGCTGCGCTCAGCGTTTCGTCAGGCGAAACGGATATAAGCTCTTGCGGGGCGCCCGAATTCTTGGTCTCGGCGATCAACCCGGCGGTGATGCGCTGCGGTTCGAGCAAAAGTTTTTCCTTCATCCACTCGTCCGAATGGAATTTGGAAAGGTAGTGTTCACCAGTGTCGCAGACGATAAATACTACGAGGCCCGTCTCATCCAAGTCCTTAGCGACCTTAAGCGCCGCCGCAAAATTCGTGCCCGTCGAGCCGCCGCAAAATATGCCCTCGCGGCGCGATAGGAGACGCGCGTAGTCAAACGAATCGCGGTCAGTAACATTGATGATCTCGTCGATTATCTTCATATCGGCGTTGCCCACAGGTAGGCTTTGACCAATTCCCTCGACCAGGTACGGCGTCGACTCGGGCACGTGGCCGGATTCCTTATAGGTCTTAAAGATCGAACCATAAGGGTCCGCACCAATAATTTTGATATTCGGGTTCTGTTCCTTCAGATAACGTCCGGTCCCGCTGATCGTCCCACCAGTGCCGATACCCGAGACAAAATGCGTTATCTTGCCGTCTGTATCGTTCCAAAGCTCCGGCCCAGTCGTCAGATAGTGCGCGAGCGGATTTGCCGGGTGATTATACTGGTCGGGATAAAACGAATTCGGTGTCTGCTTATGTATGCGGGCCGCTGTCTCGTGATAGTGGTCAGGCGTACCGGGCTTGGCAGCGGCAGGTACCACAACAACGTCGGCGCCGAGACTTTTGAGATAACGGACCTTTTCGACGGAAACCTTGTCGGTGAGCACAAATATGCACTTATACCCGCGAACCGCCGCCACGAGCGCCAGACCGATGCCCGTGTTCCCCGACGTCGCCTCGATGATCGTGCCGCCTTTCTTGAGTACGCCTTCCTTTTCGGCCCAGTCTATCATCGAGATCCCGATGCGGTCCTTGACCGAGTAACCGGGATTGAGGCTCTCCATTTTGGCGAGGATCGTGGCTTTTATCTTATGCGGTTTTGTAATGTGATTGATGCGCACAAGTGGCGTGTTGCCAATTAGTGCAAGTATGTCGTTGTAGAATTTCATTGAAAATTTATGACTGCATAATGAGTTTATTCCCAAAGCAGTCTCGAGGCAAGAATTAGGGGTATTCGCCCTCGATCCAAACTTCCCCGTCAGAATAAACTTCTTTTTTCCAGATCGGAACGGTGCGTTTCAGCTCGCGGATAAGCCATTCGCAGGCGGCGAATGCTGCTTTTCGATGCGGTGCGGCGACCGAGATCACGACACTCGTCTCGCCGATCTCGAGCTTGCCCGTCCGGTGAACGATGCCGACGTTTGAGATCTCAAACTGCTGGTGGGCTTGGGTGACGAGCTTTTCCATTTCCTTTAGTGCCATCGGCTTGTACGCCTCGTATTCGAGATACTTGGTCTCGCGAACCTCGCCCGTTTCTTTGTCTTTTGTAAATCGCCTCGCGTAACCATCAAGCGTAATTGTCGCCCCGCACTCGGGCGGCACGACGCGCCGAGAAATGCAGGTAATGTCGAGCGGTTCGGTTGTGAGTTCGAAAAAATCCATCGGAATTTAACCGCCCGAGACAGCGGTGAAGATCGCGAGTTCATCGCCGTCGTTTAGTAACTCGTCGCCTGTCGCATATTGTTGATTGAGCGAAAAATGTAGCTTATGGGCGGCGAGGCGTGGGTATTCGGCAATCAGTTGGTCGTAAATCCGGCTCGCCGGCGACGGGGACGCCAGTTCAACTTCGACGCAGCGTTTGCCGGCTATGTCGGCAGTGGCTCCGAAAAATAGGACACGTACAGGCATTATTTTATAGCGCCTTGGATCGGGCTTGAGGCCGAGGCATAAAGGCGCTTTGGCATCCGCCCCGACAGATATGCGAGGCGGCCGGCCTGGACGGCGAGATTCATTGCCGTTGCCATCGCCGCGGCATCGCGGGCCTCGGCGATTGCGGTGTTCATTAGTATTGCGTCGGCGCCGAGTTCCATTGCGATCGCGGCGTCAGATGGCACACCGACACCAGCGTCTACGATGATCGCAGCGTCGGGCAACTGCTCACGCATAATGCGCAGATTGGACGGATTTTGCACGCCCATACCCGAACCGATCGGAGCGGCAAGTGGCATCACAGCAGGGCATCCGGCGTCGAGCAGTTTCTTTGCCATTATCAAGTCGTCGGTGAAATACGGCAGCACGATAAAGCCCTCTTTCACTAGTATTTTTGCCGCTTCGAGTGTTTGTTCATTATCGGGTAGAAGCGTGACGGGATCGCCGATAACTTCGAGTTTGATCCAATCTGTTTCCAAAGCCTCACGAGCAAGACGAGCCGTGCGGATCGCGTGTTCGGCATCGTAACAGCCTGCTGTATTGGGCAGGATCTTCATCTTAGGGTCGAGGTGGTCGAGAAACGATTCGGATGAGCCGTCGAGCGGTACGCGATTAACGGCGACCGTGGCCATTTCGGCGCCGGACGCCGCGTGAGCGGCCTTCATCTCTTCAAATGAGCGATATTTGCCCGTGCCGATGATAAGACGCGATTTGAATGAGGTTCCTGCCAATGAAAATATATCTTGCATAGTTACAAGATAATTTTCACGCAAAGGATAGTAGAAAGCAAAGGAGGAATTCACCACAGAGGCACGGAGAACACAGAGAAAACAAATGGCTGGACAGAAATGACTGCCAAGTTCCAATTGTAATTTTTTATCAATTTACTCATGCAAAACTCCGTGCTCTCTGTGTCTTTGTGGTGAAAAATCCTCTCATCCACCGCCGACGAAATGAATGACCTCGATCTTGTCGTTGTCCCGGACTTTCGTGGATGGCCAATCGCTGCGTCGAACGACCGTTTGGTTTAGCTCGATGGCGACACGTTGCTTTGGCAAAGAAAAAAGCTCCAGAAGTTGATCGAGATCGATCTCTCCAGGAACTTCGCGTTTCTCGCCGTTTATCGTTACTGAGATCACGGCTTAATCTTAATGCCTTTTACGTGCAAGACACAATTTAGCCTGGCGTGACAATTCGTCGAAGCTCGATCTCCTCGCCGCCGTTTATCGCCCTTACAAGAAGAGCGGCCCGACCAGCGTGAAAATGCGGCAGTTGCAAATGCACCTTTGCGAGGCCGTTCGCATCGGTTTTGGCGTGAAAGATCACGGGCCGAAAACTTGACCCCAACACTTTTAACATTATCTGTGCGTCTCGTACGACCTTTCGGTCGGTTCCTCGGCAAACCATTATGTTTACGGTGCTGCGGTCGCCGCCCTTGAATTTTGTGTCGCCGATCATCTCGATGCTGAGTTTATTATTCGAAGGACGTTCCTGACCCGACAGCTCGCTTACGACCTCTACGGCCTCGGGCGGGAGAATCTTGCGTTCCTCAATGATCTCGACGGCTTCGAACACTTGTTCGACTGGGACTGGAACCGGAACGGGATCGTGCGGCGTGACGCGGATAATGCGTTCGACTTTAACTCTCGCGACCTGTAGCGGAGCCGTCTGAACCGCGGTTTCAACCGTCGCGCTTGCCGCTTCGGTCGACACATTGGCTCTTGCCGGTGACGATTTCGAAGCCATTTCTTTAAGCTCGTCTATGCGCCCGGCACGGACGGCGGCGCATATTAACTTATGCTGCCGCGAAATGTGCTCGGCAAGCTCTTTTTCGCTAAAAGCGCCGGTCAACAGATCTTCGTATGCGACGCGCTTGCTTGCCAAGATCGTGCCGCCGTTATAGACCAGCGACATTATCATTCGCGCAGACAGGCCCTTATCCTCGGTTTGCACGTGATAAACGATACCGTCAAACTCTATATCTGTGTTAAATCCTGAAATCACAAAGCTTTATTAGTCAAAAGATGCGGGATTGGTGGGCCGTTTTAGCGCGCGTCTGCCATTACAAAGTTATCACACGGCTTTTGTAACGGTCAACGAATAAATGATTTGGGACGATTTTACAAGATTATTCGCAATGGGACTGCCTTGACACTAATTAACGCTTAAATTACGATTTAGCTTGAGTCAAAATTCTCAATCCGATTTGGGGAATGCGAGTCATTTCCATGTTTTTTTGCGGACAATATAGGGAGAGAGTCAGAGGTCGAAATGTCGGAATATAACCTTTTCGATTACGTGCCGATCGGGATCATGTTTTTGGTAGCCGCCGGGTTCGGGGCTAGCCAATTGCTGGTTACGCAGCTTATCGGCCCGCGCAAACGTACTGCGACAAAGCTTATGCCGTACGAATGCGGCAAAGACCCTGTCGGTTCCGCCCGCGACAAATATTCCATTAAGTTTTATATTGTTGCCGTGGTTTTTCTCCTGTTCGATATCGAAGTTTTGTTCATTATTCCGTTCGCCGTTGCATTTAAAAGTCTATTGGCCGAGGAAAAGATCAGCGGCATCGCATACGGCACGATAGCGTTTGTCGAGATCCTCGTCTTTGTCGCGACGCTGGTCGTTGGCTATATTTATGTCTGGAAAAAGGGCATTTTCGATTGGGGCCTGCAGGCTCGTGCCGAAGCTCGCCAGGAGGCAAAGATCATTGCAAAACGCCGACGACAGGAAGCTAATCTAAAGATCGCCGCTTAAAATTATGGGACTCGAAAATAATCTATTCGATTCACTGCCGGATGTTGTCACGGTCAAACTCGACGCTGTAATTAACTGGGCGAGAAAGAGCAGTATTTGGCCGGCCACTTTCGGACTGGCGTGCTGCGCGATCGAAATGATGGGTACGGCCTCATCAAGACAGGACATTTCCAGATTTGGGGCCGAAACGTTTCGAGCATCGCCTCGGCAGGCGGATTGTATGATCGTCTCGGGACGCGTTTCTCGAAAGATGGCACCGGTACTCCGCCGTATCTACGATCAAATGCCTGAGCCTAAATGGGTTATCTCGATGGGTGCATGCGCGACGTCGGGCGGGGTTTTTGATAATTACGCGATCGTTCAGGGCGTCGATAAGATCGTTCCGGTCGATATTTATATTCCCGGCTGCCCGCCGCGACCGGAAATGCTGGTTCACGCGATCATGATGCTCCAGGACAAGATAATGAAGGAATCGGTAAAGGATCGCCGCGACACGTTCGAGTCAGAGTCGCGTGTGTCGATGGTACCCGGAACGCTGCCGGTAACTGAGGGCACGGCGCTGGAGAGAGAAATGGAGACGGAAGTGGCGGCCGGCGAAACATCACGGCCGTATTCAGTTCCGTCGCGTCACGAGAAACGCCGTTCGTCGTGAGTTCAAATGCAGAGGCCTCGCACGTGGGTATGGGTGCTTACGCGCGGGCTTCCGGAACATTATATGACTGAAAAGCTCCACGGTTACGTGGAAAAGCTGCAAAAAAAGAATGAAGCTTGGGTTTCGGCGGTGGTCGAGGGTCACGGCGAGGTGACGGTCACGATTCCGCGCGATTCGATTGTCGCGGTTTGCAGCTTTTTGAATCAGAAGCACGGCTTTGATATGCTTGCGGACCTTTGCGGCTCCGATCGAGGGCCTGAGGAAGATCCGCGGTTTGAGGTCAATTATCATCTGTTTTCGACGACTCATCATCGACGGCTTCGTCTCAAGGTCTTGTTGTCCGATGACGAGCCAAATGTCCCGACAGTTTCAACGATCTGGAAATCGGCAAATTGGCACGAACGAGAGACGTATGACCTCGTGGGCATCATTTTCGACGGTCATCCGGACCTGCGTCGGATATTGCTGCCGTCGGATTTTGACGGTCACGCGCTGAGAAAAGACTATCCGCTGCGAGGCTATGAGCCTTACAGCTTGAATTAGTGACAGGTAAGTTCCGCACTCGTCACTTGTCACTCGTCACTAACTTATGGCAACTGCCGTAGAAAACATAAATCCGCCTGAAGTGCTCGACAGCTCACTCGAGTCCGAGATGACGTTGTCGATGGGGCCACAGCATCCGTCTACGCACGGCGTTTTGCGGCTGGACCTCAAGCTTGACGGGGAATTGGTCGTTAATGTCATTCCGGACATTGGTTATCTCCATACCGGGATGGAGAAGCTCTTTGAATACAAGAAATACCAGCAAGGCATCGTCATCACCGACCGGATGGATTATCTCAATCCGCTGGGCAACAATCTCGCGTATGTGATGGCAGCGGAGAAGCTGCTTGATCTCGAAATCCCGGAACGCGCACAGGTCATCCGCGTTTTGATGTGCGAATTGCAGCGCATCGCTTCGCACATGGTCTGGCTCGGAACACATTGCCTCGATATCGGGGCGATGTCGGTCTTTTTCTATTGTTTCCGACAACGCGAAAAGATCCTCAATCTGATCGAGGCCGCTTCGGGCGGGCGTATGACGCCGAGCTATTTCCGCATCGGCGGGTTGATGATGGATCTGCCGGCGGGATTCGAGCGACGTTGTAATCAGTTCATGGCCGATTTTCCCGAAGCGATGAACACCTTTGATACGCTTGTCACTGGAAACACGATCTGGATGAGCCGCACTAAAGGCATCGGCGTTATCGAAAGCGACGAAGCGATCGATTGGGGACTAACGGGACCGTGTCTTCGCGGCAGCGGCGTCGAACTCGATCTCAGACGGCACAATCCGTATTCGGGTTACGAGACTTACGATTTTGATATTCCGACCGAGCCCGATGGCGATGTCTGGGCCAGATTTAAAGTGCGTATGCGCGAGTGCCTCGAGTCGTATAAGATCGTCCGGCAGGCTCTCGAAAGATTAAAGCCGGGCCCGATCAAGGCTGACGCGCCAAAGATCGTTCTGCCCGACCGCGACGATATGCGTAAGCATATGGATTCGCTGATCCACCATTTCCTGATCGTGGCCGAAGGCTTTAACGTACCGCAAGGTGAGGTTTACCACGCGATCGAGGCATCAAAGGGCGAACTTGGCGTGTATATGAAATCGAATGGCGGCCCGAAGCCCGAACGGGTCCATTTCCGTGGCCCGAGCTTTGTAAATCTCGCCGCACTGCCTGTCATGTGCGAGGGTGAAATGATCGCCGATGTCGTGGCGATCATAGGGAGCCTGGATATTGTGCTTGGGGAAATTGATAGGTAGTGGACAACGGACAATGGAAAACGAAAAATTAGTTTCTTACATTTTCCATTATCCACTTTTCATTTTCCGTTGATAAATATGGCAGCAGCTACACCTACAAGTTACACAGACAAGATCATCGTCTCGGACGAGGTGGCGGAGTTTTCGCCCGCAATCGTTGACGAGATGAGGATGCACGTGGCAAAGTATCCGGCTGATCGCACGCGGTCAGCGTTGATACCTCTGCTGATGCTGGTTCAGCGGGAACGCGGGTGGATCGACAATCCTGGCGTGAATTTTTTGGCGAAATTTTTGAATCTCGAGGTAACCGACGTTTGGGAAACCGCGACGTTCTACTCGATGTTCAATATGCGGCCCGTCGGACAGCATCATATACAGATCTGCAAGACGCTTTCGTGCCGGATCATGGGCGAGCCTGATATCACGGGCCACATTTGCTCGAAGCTCGGCATTCACCCAGGCGAGACAACGGAGGACGGCAAGTTTACCGTCACGATGGTCGAATGTCTCGGAAGCTGCGGCACCGCGCCGATGATGCAGATCGGATTTGATTATCACGAGGATCTGACAACGGAGAAGGTGGAAAAGATTTTGGATTCGTGTCAGTAGCCCGCACAAACACTATGACCAACGGCGAAATAATTAAAGGTCTCTACAACGACTTTGCAACCGGCAATGTTCCGGCGGTGATGGGCGCGTTTGACGAGAATATTGAATGGACTGAGGCCGAGGGATTTATGTATGGCGGTGCATATACCGGTCCGAACGCGGTTCTCGAAAACGTCTTTATGAAGCTCGGCACGGAATGGGAAGGGTTTTCGGCGGTTCCCGAACAGATTGTCGATGGCGGTGACATGATTGTCGGGTTAGGAACATATTCCGGCAAATATCTCAAAACCGGAAAAAGCGTAACCGTCCCGTTTGCTCATGCATGGACTTTGCGCGACGGGAAGATCGTTAAGTTTGTTCAATACACAGATACTTTGGTAATCGCGAGGGACTTAGGTCTTTAGGCTAGAGGCAGGCAAGGGTGCCTGCGTTCCGACGAATATGGAAATCAAAGCAATTGGCTGCGAGCCTTTATCTTTAAAGCGAATTGGCATGAAAAACGGCCACACGCTCAAGGTCTATCGCGAGACAGGCGGCTACAAGTCGCTCGAAAAGTCGCTTGCGATGACTCAGGACGCGATCATTCAGGAAGTCAAGGATTCCGCGCTTCGTGGCCGCGGCGGTGCCGGATTTCCGACGGGAATGAAGTGGTCGTTCGTTCCGAAGGATTCGCCGAAGAAGAAGTACATCGTTTGTAACGCGGACGAATCGGAACCGGGCTCATTTAAGGACCGCTATCTGATGGAATTCGATCCGCACGCTGTGATCGAAGGGATGATCATCGCGGGCTGGACCCTTGGATCGAACACCGGTTACATCTACACTCGCGGCGAATACAAGTATTTGATCGATATTTTGGATGTCGCTCTCGCTGAGGCACGCGAAGCCGGATTGCTTGGTAAAAACATCCTCGGCTCCAATTTTTCTTGTGACATTCACACGCATACGGGCGCCGGAGCCTATATCTGTGGTGAAGAGACTGCCTTGCTGTCTTCTTTGGAGGGTTATCGTGGACATCCGCGCATGAAGCCGCCGTTTCCCGCTGTCGAAGGTCTCTATGCCAGCCCCACGATCGTTAACAATGTAGAAACACTTACATCCATCCCGCAGATCATTGAGATGGGCGGCATCAAATGGCGCGATTTAGGAACGGAAAAGTCAGGCGGCACGAAACTTTGGTCGATCAGCGGCCACGTCAAGAAACCCGGCGTTTACGAGCTTCCGATGGGCTATGCCGACATGGAAAAGTTTATTATGAAGGATTGCGGCGGAATGCTCCGCAAGGACAAGAAGCTGAAAGCGGTCATTCCCGGCGGCTCGTCGGTTTATATAATGAACGCTGGCCAGATCATCGGCAAAAACGTGACGCTCGATTACGAAGGCCTCGTCGCCGCCGGTTCGATGCTCGGCACGGGCGGCATGATGGTGATGGATGAAACGGTCGATATTATGGAATCGACCAAGAACCTTACCGAGTTTTACAAACACGAGTCGTGCGGCTGGTGCACGCCGTGCCGCGAGGGGACCGATTGGCTGGTCAAGATTTTCGATCGAATTGCCGCGGGCGGCGGTCGGCCGGAAGACGCAAAATTGATGCTTGATATCTGCGACAACATCGAGGGCAAATCATTTTGTCCACTAGGTGATGCCGCAGCGTGGCCGATACAGAGCGCGATCAGGCAGTTCCCGGACGATTTTAAAAAGTGGCTGGTTGACAAAACAGACGGTGTGACGCCAAACGTTTAAGGATCAATGAGTAAGCGAAACCTCAGCGGGTTCTGTGTATTCGGGTTGCGATTGAGTATCGTGCTGTTCGCACTGAGTTTTTCGACGTTCGCTCAGGGCAACAATCCT
>Ga0209797_10000153_pt1 | contig 30975 bp, 29 predicted proteins | sample DOMMetBare3Fresh_2_FD_187472 | JGI IMG/M metagenome (GOLD analysis project Ga0209797, IMG submission 187472) | Wetland sediment microbial communities from St. Louis River estuary, USA, under dissolved organic matter induced mercury methylation -... | ecosystem: Environmental > Aquatic >... | reverse complement strand
CAATCTAGGCGCGCTCACCACCGACGCGCAGGCCGATCAGGGCCGCGGTTTCCTCGGCCTGGCACTGGGCCTCACCCGGGCGATCACCGTCTTCGGGCGAATCCCCCTGGTCCGCACCCGGGTGCAGACCCACTTCGCGCTGGATCCCGCGGGCGCCGATGCCGGGTTCAACCCCGGCGGCGACCAGCAGACCGCCTTCTTCCAGCAGTTCGACGCGTCGCTTACCGCGCTCGGCGACCGCCTGGCAGCCGGCGACTTCGACGGCAATCCAGCGCTCAAAGCCCGGGCCCAGAGCACGCTGGACGCCGGCACGTCGCTCCGTGACGATCTGTTCGGCCTCCTCGCGGATCCGACCACGGCCTCGCCGTTCGTGCCCCTCGCCACGAGCGCGGCCGGCACCGCGCTCAACGGCCGGGTGACGTCGCTGCAGACCTCCCTCGCCACCGACTTCGGCGTGAACGGCTTCACCGCGACGCCGTCGCTCCCAATCGAGCCGATCGCCACCGAGGATTTCGTCACGTTCCTCGCGGATCCTGCCGGTCCGATCGCCACTCGCCCGGGGGAGACGAAGCTCACTTTCCGCGGCGATGCCGAGGCCGGTCTAGCACTCACGCTGGTGGATCACTGGGACTGGGGCACGCACCGCGGTGGCTTCCGTACGGCGGTTGAAGGGCTGGTCCGGTTCCCCACCGGCCGCGTGGCCCAGACGGACCGCCTCCTCACGCTCGGCACCGGCGACGGACAGACGGACGTGGAGGTCCGCCTCACCACCGACCTCGGCGCCGGGCGCTGGGGGCTCCGCGCGGAGGGGATGTACAACCGCCAGCTGGCGGCGAACTACCTCGCCCGCGTGGCGCCCCCGACGCAGCCGCTCGCCGGCATCGACCGGCTGAGCGCGGTACGGCGCGATCCCGGGGACGTGACGAGTCTCGCGGTGCGGCCGTTCTTCCGCCTGGCCCCGACCTTGGCCATCCAGGGCAGCGCGATGCATTGGTCGCGGAGCGAGGATAAGGTCTCCTACCTCACGCCCGCCGACGAGATCCCGGGCGTAGATGCGTCGGTGCTCGCGCAGGACAGCAAGGCCAGCGCGACGGTGCTCGGCATCGGGATCACCTACAGCAATGCGGGACGGCTGCGCCCCGGCGGGAACGGGCTGCCGGTGGACGCGAGCTGGACCTACGAGCGGGTGGTGCGGACGACGGGCGGGATCGTGCCGGACCGGCACACAATGCAGGCGCGGTTCCGGCTCTACTTCGACTTGTTCTGAGGGCTCCGCAGGAGGGCCAGTGCGTGGCGCCGGGCCGCGTCGCCCTCGGTGTCGCCGAGCATCCGGGCGATCTCCCCGACCCGGTCCTCGCCGTGGATGAGCTGCACGTCGCTGGTCGCCATCCCACCGCGCGCCTGCTTGCTCACCATGAGATGCCGGTCGGCCCGCGACGCGATCTGCGGGAGATGGGTGATGACCAGCACCTGATGCCGCTCCGCCACCTCGGCCAGCGCGGTGCCAACCTGCACGCCAACCTCGCCACCGATCCCCTGATCCACCTCGTCGAATACCAGCGTGGCGATCGCGTCGTGCCGGACGAGCACCACCTTGAGCGCCAGCATGAGCCGCGAGAGCTCGCCGCCCGAGGCCACCCGCGCGAGCGGCTTGGCCTCGAGCCCGACGTTGAGCTGTACGTCGAACTGGACGCTCTCCTGCCCATGCGACGCTGGCTCGGCGAGCGGGGCAAGGGCGACCAGGAGCTTGCCCCCGGGGAGGCCGAGCCGAGGAAGCAGCCGGTTCACCCCGCGGGCGAGCCGGTCGGCGGCGTCCTTCCGCCGGGCCGTGAGCGCATCGGCGGCGGCCCGGAGCGCCGACTCCGCGGCGGTGCGGCGCGCGGCGAGCGCCCGGAGGTCCACGTCGGCCGTGTCGAGCAAGTCGAGCTCGGCCGCGCTCTCCGCGTGGGTGGCCAGCACCGCGTCGATCGTCGCGCCGTACTTGCCCGTCAGCCTGAACAGCAGATCGCGGCGTCGCTCGATCTCGGCCAGCCGCGTGGGATCCTCCTCCACGTCGTCGGCGTAGGCGGCGGCCAGGCGGGCCAGTTCCGAGAGGTTGGCGAAGGCGGCATCCAGCAGCTCGCGCCAGCCCGCCACCGAGGGATCCACCTTCTCGAGACCGCCGAGCGCGCGGTCGGCGAAGGCGAGCGCGCCGAGAGCGTTGCCGGCCTCACCCTCGAGCGCGTCCACGATGCGCTGCGCCTGCTCGCGGAGCGCACCGGCCTGGCTCAGCCGCCGGGCCTCGATCTGCAGCGCCTCGTCCTCACCGGGCCGGAGGCTCGCCTGCTCGATCTCGGCCACAACATGACGGAGATAGTCGGCCCGGCGGCGCACCTCGTCGCGCCGACTGACCAGCGCCACCTCCTCCACACGGAGCGCCGCCACTGCCGCGTGCGCCTCCGCCACGGCGGCGCGCTCCGCCTCCGCGTGGGCGAATGCGTCGAGGATGTCCCGCTGCGCCTCCGCGCGGAGCAGTGACTGGGTCTCGTGCTGTCCGTGCAGGTCCACCAACAGCGCGCCGAGCTGCGCGAGCACGGTGGCCGTGGTCGGACTGCCGTTCACCCACGCGCGCGACCGGCCCTCCGCGGAGACCTCCCGCCGCACCACCACCCGGCCTTCCTCGACGTCCAGGCCAAGCGCCTCGATGTCGCGCCGCACGGGTCCGTCGATTCCCTCGAAGGCGCCCTCGACGATCGCCTTGCCTGCCCCGGGCCGGACGTTCCCGCTCGCGGCGCGCTCCCCGAGCAGGAGCGCGAGGGCGTCCACCAGCATGGACTTGCCGGCCCCGGTCTCGCCGGTGAGGACGTTGAGGCCGGTGGCCAGATGGAGGGTGACGTCGGCGATGGTGGCGAGGTCGCGGACGCGGAGCTCGGTGAGCATGGGCGACGGAGTCACCCTGAGCCTTTCGCTGCGCTCAAGGGCAGGCTCCCCGAAGGTGGCACGCGTCGGGTCATGGCTCCTTCGCGTCGCTCAGGATGACAGGATGGCTCACGACGACTCGGTCGAACGGCACGAACGGATGCGGCCATCTCTCCAGCTAGCGCACCGCCTCCCGCTCGGACAGGTCCCCCCAGTGCAGCTTCTTCCGCATCCGGCCGAAGAACCCGTCTCCGCTGAGCCGAATCAGGCATACGCGATGGTCGGCCCGGCGCACATCCACGCTCTCCCCGGGCGCCAGCGTAGTGCCCGTCTGCCCGTCGAACGAGACCAGCATATCGTCGGCCCAGCCCGCCATCGGCTCGAGCACGATCCGGTAGGTGGCGGGGACGACCAGCGGCCGCACCGCGAGGGTGTGCGCCGCGATCGACGTGACGATGATCGCCTCGACGTCGGGGACGACGATCGGCCCGCCCGCGCTCAGGCTGTACGCGGTCGAGCCGGTGGGCGTGGCGACGATGATCCCGTCGGCACTGTAGGGCCCGACGTTCTCCCCTTCGATGAACACGTTGACCCGCACCACGCGCGACATGCCGCCCTTGTGCACCGCGACGTCGTTCACCGCGATCTGGCTGACCAGCTGATTCCCGTCGCCGTCCTTGATGGCCGCGTGGAGCGCCTGCCGCCGCTCGATGAGGTAGCGCCCCGCCACCAGCGCATCGAGCGCCGGCTCCAGGGTCTCCCGGGTGGCGGTCGTGAGGAAGCCGACGCGGCCGAGGTTGACCCCGAGAATCGGGATCTCGCGTCCGGTGCAGAGACGGGCGCCACGGAGCAGCGTGCCGTCGCCGCCGAAGGTGATGAGCGCGTCGAGCTCCACGCCCTCGAACGCGGGAATGTCCCGGTTCCAAAAGTCGTCGAGCCGGGGCTCGCTGTAGAGCACGATGCCGCGAGGCGGCGCCTGGATGGCGACGTGCTCCAACACGACCTTGAGATCGCGGTAGCGCGGATTGCCGACGACGCCGACCTTCATCGCGCCTCGAGGCTCTCCTCGTGCTGCAGCGCGGTGATCCGGCGGGCAATGCCGGCGCCGGTGAGGCCGAACAGCTCCAGCTGCTCGAGGCGGGGGGCCTGCTCGATGAGGCGGTCGGGCACGCCGAGCGCCATGACCCGCACCTCGGGACGCGTCGTCTGCAGCGTCTCGGCGAGGTAGGCGCCGAAGCCGTTCACGATGGTCCCTTCCTCGACCGTGACGATCGTCCGGTGCTCCTGCAGCAGCAACTCGAGCAGCGAGAGGTCGAGCGGCTTGAGGAACCGCGCGTTGACCACTGCGCAGTCGATGCCGTCGGCCGCCAGCAGCTCGGCCGCCAGCAGCGCCGGCTGCACCATGGTGCCGACCGCGAGGATGGCCAGGTCCTTCCCCGAGCGGAGCTGCTCCCACGTGCCGTACGGCACGGCGGGGATCTCGGATGCCGGCCGGGGCTCGGCCGGGGCCTTGTCGCGCGGGTACCGAGTGCAGAACGGGCCGCCGGTGTACGCCAGCGCCGTCCGGAGCAGGCCGATCAGCTCGTCGCCGTCCTTGGGGGCGGTCACGGTCATCCCCGGCACCGCCAGCATGTAGGCAATGTCGTAGAGGCCCATGTGGGTCTGGCCGTCCTCGCCCACCAGCCCCGCGCGGTCCATGCAGAACGTCACCGGCAGGTGCTGCACGGCGATGTCGTGGATGACGTTGTCGTACGCCCGCTGAAGGAACGTGCTGTAGATCGCGACCACCGGCCGGATCCCCTGCGTCGCGAGCCCGCCGGCGAACGTTACCGCATGTCCCTCCGCGATTCCGACGTCGAAGAATCGCTCCGGGTGCCGCTGCTGGAAGATGTTGGTTCCGGTGCCGCTGGCCATGGCCGCGGTGATCGCCACCACCTCGGGATGCTCCACCGCGAGCGCCGTCAGACCCTCGCCGAAGAGCTGAGTCCACGTAGGCGGGCCGCTCGCCTTCTTCCGCGCCTCCCCCGTGACCGGGTCGTACGCCGCCAGCCCGTGCCACTTCTCCTGGTTGTCCTCGGCGTGGGCAAAGCCCTTTCCCTTCTGCGTCATGACGTGGATCACCCGTGGCCCGCTCATGTCGCGGACGAACCGAAGGGTGTCGCACAGCTTCGGCAGGTCGTGCCCGTCGATCGGCCCGAAGTACCGGAAGCCAAGCTCCTCGAACAGCATGCCGGGCGAGAACAGATTCTTGACACTCTCCTCGACGTTTCTGGCGAAGTCCACCACTCCGTCGCCGAACACACCGCCGAGGGCGAAGGTCATTCCCTTGATCTTCTCGCGCAGGCGATTGGTGCGCGGGTCGGCGACGATCCGGCCGAGCGTCTTGCTGATGGCGCCGACGTTGGGGGAGATGGACATCCCGTTGTCGTTGACGATGAGGATGATGTCGCGCTCGGAGTGCCCGGCATTGTTCATCCCCTCGTACGAGAGCCCGCAGGTGAGCGCGCCGTCACCCACGACCGCGACGACCTTGTGGTTCTCGCCCTTGAGGTCGCGTGCCGTCGCCATCCCGAGCGCGGCCGACATGGCGGTGCCCGCGTGGCCGGCGCCGAACTGGTCGTGCTCGCTCTCGTTCCGCTTGAGGAAGCCGGAGATCCCGTCACGCTGGCGGAGGGTCGGGAACGGCTCGTTCCGGCCGGTGAGGAGCTTCCAGGCGTAGGCCTGGTGGCCGACGTCCCACACCACCTTGTCGTTCGGCGAGTCGAACTCGTACAGCAGGGCGATGCTGAGCTCGACGACACCGAGACTCGCGCCGATGTGGCCGCCGGTCATCGAGACGCACTCGATCAGGCGGTCGCGGATCTCCTGCGCGAGCTGCGGGAGCTGGTCCCGGCGCAGGCGCCTGAGGTCGGCAGGGGTCTGGATAGTCGAGAGGAGGGTCATGGTCGGGCTCGGTGATCGTGCATGCGCGGAGCGGTGCCCTATTCCTGAGTCACCCTGAGCGAAGCAAAGAGGGCATGCGCCAAGTTCTGCCCCCTTCGCCTTGCTCAGGGTGACTCGGAGTGGAAACCCCGTTCCCTGCGTCGGATATCGCTACGAACTCCTGCTCACAATATACCCCGCCAAGGCTCCGAGTGCCCGCGCCGGAACGCCGGCCCGGTCGAGCCACTCCACCGCCCTCCGCGCGAGCGCTTCAGCCTCCTGGCGGGCCTCCTCGACACCCAGCAACCGCACATAGGTGGACTTGGCCAGCTCCGCGTCGCGCCCGGCCGTCTTGCCGAGCTCCTCGCTCGTCCCGGTGCAGTCGAGCACGTCGTCAGCGATCTGGAAGGCGAGCCCCACGTCTTCCCCGAACGCCGTCAGGGCCGCGACCTGCGCCGGCTCCGCCGCGGCCGCAATCCCGCCCAGGGTGCACGAGGCCCGGATCAGCGCGCCGGTCTTCCCGCGGTGCACCGCCATCAGCTGTGGCAGGGTGAGGGTCCGTCGCTCCGCCTCCAGGTCGAGCCACTGCCCACCGACCATTCCCTCGATCCCGCCCGCCGAGAACAGCTCCCGAGCCATCCGGCCGAGCGCTGCCGCCGGCAGAGCCAGTTCGTCGGCCGCTGCCGCCAGCACGCGCGCGGCCACCGGTACCAGCAGGAAGCCGACCCGGGTGGCCGTCGGGACGTCGAATTGGCGGTGGGTCGTCGGCCGGCCACGGCGGAGATCGTCGTCGTCCATGCAGGGGAGATCGTCGTGGACGAGCGAGTAGGCGTGCACCGTCTCCACCGCCGCGGCGACACCGGCAATCGCGGGCGATGGGCCGCCCACTGCGCGGTACGCGGCCGTCACCAGCGCCGCACGCACCCGCTTCCCTGGCGTCAGCAGCGCGTACGCGAGCGCGTCCCCCAACCGGCCGCCGAATTCCCCCTGGAGCCGCTCGGCCCAGTGTGCCAGCAGCGCGTCAGTGCGCTCCCGTGCGTCGGTCAGGAGGTCGGCCGCGGAACCCGGCGCCAGTTTCAAGCGCGCTTCCTCCTAGGTCATCCTGAGCGAAGCGAAGGAGCTATGCGTCGGGCCATGGCTCCTGCGGTCGGCTCAGGATGCCTCGGATGGCGGCGTATCATGGCCTCCTCACGTATCCAGGTGCTCAAGGTGGAGATCGCCGCCTGCCCCCTCCAGTACCGTCTGGACCTTGAGATCGGCGGCAGCCAGCCGCTCCCGGGCCGAGCGGAGGCGCGCCACGCCCTCCTCGAACAGCGCGAGGGCGGCGTCGAGCTCGATGTCGTCGGACTCGAGCCGGCGGACGATCTCCTCGAGCCGGGTCAGGTCGTCGGCGATGGTGGTCATCGGGCCTCCACGCGGGCAGGGACGCTGCCGTCGACCACCCGCAGGCTGAAGGGTGCGCCGGGGATGAACTCCGCCCGGCGCTTGAGGATGCGGCCGTCCGGCGCGGTCGGCAGCGCGTAACCGCGCTCGAGCACGCGGAGCGGGCTCAGTGCCTCGAGCTGCGCCGCCAGCCGGGCCAGGTCGTGGCCGCGGCGCTCCAGCACCGCGGCAATGGCGCCCTGCAACCGATCGCCGGCCCGCTCGACCCGCTCGATCCCGAGCCGCGTGCGCCCGCCGAGCCCGCCGGCCAGCCGCGCGGCCAGATCATCGAGCGCGCGGCGCACGTCGCGCTGATCCGCCAGGGCCAGCTCGGCGGCGGCGGACGGGGTCGGGGCGCGGACGTCGGCGACGAGATCGGTGAGGGAGATGTCGGTTTCGTGCCCGACCGCCGAGATCGTGGGTACTCGCACTGCCGCAAGGGCACGACATACCGCCTCGGCGTTGAACGCCGCGAGGTCTTCCCGCCCGCCGCCACCGCGGCCCACGATGCAGAGGTCCACGTCGGGGAGGCGATTCACCAGGCGGAGCGCTCGCACCAGCTCGTCCACGGCACCATCGCCCTGCACGCGCGTGTCGATGACGAGGAGCCGGGCGGAGGGCCAGCGCCGCCGGCTGACCGTGATGATGTCACGGAGCGCGGCGCCGGCCACGCTGGTCACGACAGCCACGGCGCTGGCGAACGCCGGCAAGCGCCGCTTCCGGGCCGGGTCGAAGAGCCCCTCCTTGTGCAGCAGCGCCTTCACCCGCTCGAGCTCCTGCTGCGCCTGGCCGATGGCCGCGGTTGGGATCAGCCGGGTGACGTTGAGCTGGAACTCGCCCTTGGCCTCGTAGATCGCGGGCTTTCCCTGCACGAATACTTCGGTGCCCTCGGCCGGCGGCTTCCCCGCCCTGACCGCGTCGCGCTTCCACATGCAGCAGCGCACCTGGCTGGTGGCGTCGCGCAGGTTGAAGTACCAGTGCCCGCTGGTCCAGACCTTGAACCCGGTCACCTCCCCGCGCACCCACATCGGCAGGAACCCGCCTTCCACGATCCGCTTGGCTGCGGCCGTGAGCTGGCTGACCGACCAGACATCGTCAGTGGGGGTGATCAGGTCGGACTGGAAGGGGAGAGCCATGGCAGGACGGCGTCGGACCGGGGCGCGCGGCTGCTCACCATGAAGGCACGAGCGGGCTCTCGGTCCCCCTCGCGCCGTCGCGGTGAATCATCACCGAGCCTCCGCCTGCTCGAACGCCTGGAGCGTATTCTGCAGCAGCATGGCGATGGTCATGCGCCCCACCCCGCCCGGCACCGGCGTGATGGCCCCGGCGACCTCGGACACCGGTCCGTACGCCACGTCGCCCACGATGCGGTAGCCCCTGGGCTGCGAGGCGTCGTCCACCCGGTTGATGCCGACGTCGATGACGGTGGCTCCCGGGCGGACCATGTCGGCGGTGACGAATTCTGGCTTGCCCATGGCCACGACCAGAATGTCCGCCCCGCGGCAGATCCCGGGCAGGTCGCGCGACTTGGAGTGGCAGACCGTGACCGTCGCGTCGCCGCCCTTGCCGGGCTGGATCAGGAGGCTCGCCATCGGCTTGCCGACGATGTTCGAACGACCCACGATGACGGCGTTGGCGCCCCGGGTCTCGATCCCCGAGCGGATCAGCATCTGCTGCACGCCGTAGGGGGTGGCCGGTTTCAGCGCCGTCGGATCGCCGATACTCAGTTTGCCCACGTTGACCGGGTGGAACCCGTCGACGTCCTTGGCCGGGTTGACGCTGTTGAGCACCCGCTCGCTGTTGATGTGCTTTGGCAGCGGGAGCTGCACCAGGAAGCCGTGGATGCGCGCATCGGAGTTGAGCCGCTCCACCACCCCGAGCAGCTCGGCCTCGCTGGCCTGCTCGGGGAGGCGGATCGTCTCGGAGTGCATCCCCGCCTCCTCGCACGCCTTCCCCTTGGCCTTGACGTAGACCTGGCTGGCCGGGTTCTCGCCGACGATGACCACGGCGAGCCCGGGCTGCCGGCCCCGCCCGCTATGCTTCTTGACCCCTTCCGCGACCTCCGCGCGGATGGCGTCGGCCAGCGGCACTCCATCGAGAATGCGGGCGCTCATCGTGCATAGTCCACGGCTCTGGTCTCCCTGATGACGACGACTTTGATTTGACCCGGATACTGCAGCTCGTGCTCGATTTTGCGGGCGATGGTTTCGGACAGCTGCGCGGCGGCGCCGTCGTCGATCCGCTCGGGCGTGACGACCACCCGCACCTCCCGCCCCGCCTGGATGACGTTGGTCTTCTCGACCCCGGGGAACCCGTTGGCGATCTCCTCGAGGCGGGTCAGCCGCTTGACGTAGGTCTCGAACGCCTCGCGGCGGGCGCCGGGGCGGGCGCCGCTGACGGCGTCCGCGGCCTGCACCAGGACCGACTCGGCGCTCTCGTGCGGCACGTCGTCATGGTGCGCCTGGATGCAGTTGATGACGGCGGCGTTCTCCCCGTACCGGCGGGCCACTTCGACACCCAGCTCGACGTGCGTCCCCTCGTTGTCGTGGGTGAGCACCTTGCCGATGTCGTGCAGCAGCCCGCCCCGCTTGGCCAGCGCCACGTCGAGGTGCAGCTCGGCCGCCATCATTCCGGCCAGCCAGGCGACCTCCTTCGAGTGGTCGTAGATGTTCTGGCCGTAGGACGTGCGGTAGCGCATCCGGCCGATCAGCTTGATCAGTTCGGGATGGAGCCCGTGGATGCCGGTGTCGTAGGCCGCCTGCTCGCCCAGTTCGACCAGCTGCGCCTCCAGCTCCTTCTGCACCTTGTGGACGATCTCCTCGATCCGGCCCGGGTGGATCCGCCCGTCCTGAATCAGCGCCTCGAGCGACCGCCGCGCCACCTCGCGGCGGATCGGGTCGAAGCAGCTCACGCTCACCGTGTCCGGCGTGTCGTCGATGATGACGTCCACGCCGGTGGCGGTCTCGAACGCGCGGATGTTCCGGCCCTCGCGGCCGATGATCCGGCCCTTCATCTCCTCGCTTGGCAGGGGCACCGCCGCCACGGTGCTCTCCGCCGTGTGCTCGGCGGCGATCCGCTGGATGGCCATCGAGAGGATGCGCCGCGCCTCGCGGTCGGCGCCGCGCTTGGCCTGCTCCTTGATGTCGCGGGCGAGCGCCTGCGCCTGGGTCCGCGCCTCATCCTCCACCCGCTGGAGAATCTCGCGCCGCGCGTCTTCCGCGCTCAGGCCCGCGATCCGCTCGAGCTTGACCCGCTGGTCCTGCGCCAGCCGGTCGGCCTCGCCCTCGCGGGCGCCGAGCGCCTGCTCCCGCTGGGCCAGCACCTCCGCGCGCTTGCCGAGCGTGCGGTCGCGCGCCTCCAGCTCCTCGAGCTTCCGCTCGTGCGCGCGAGTCCGCTCGTCGGCGCGGCGCTCGAGCCGCTCCCACTCCTCCCGCCGCCGGTGTCCCTCGCGGTCGAGGTCCTCGCGCTGCTTGAGGGCCTCGATCTTGGCCGCCACCATCACCTCGGCCTTGGCTGCCTCCCCCTCGCGGATCGCCTCCCCCTTCAGCCGCTCGGCTTCCGCGCGCGCGCGGCCCAGGATGCCGGTGGCGGCGACCCGCTGGCGGTGGGCGTTGATGGCGATCAATGCGAGCGCGACGGCGAGGCCGGCCACCACGCCCACCAGCGCGGGCAGGAGGAGCTGCTGGGACATCGAGAATCTCCGCTAGGACGCAGCCGCGCGATTGCCCCGCTTCGACGGCGGAAGCAAGCGGGCGAACTCGTTCGCCATCTGGGTCAGCCGGTCCGCGATCTGGCGGTCGCCCCGCCGGGCCTGGAACAGCTCATCGGTGATCGCCAGCCCGGCCAGGATGGCCGCCTTGTGGGTCTCGACCATCGGCAGCGAGTCGCGCACGCGCTTGAGCGCGGCATCGAGATAGGTCGCCACCTCGCGGGTGTATTCGGGCGGAAGCTCCGAGCGGACCGTGAACTCCTCGCCCCCGATCGTCACCTTGACCGCGTTCTTCGCCTGGCTCATGCCGCGTTCCCTCCCCCGTGCTGCTCGAGGAACGCCAGGCGAGCCACGAGCGCCCGGAGGCGCTCCTTGGCACTCTCGATCCGCTGCCGGAGCGCCTGGTTCTCGGTCTCGAGCTCGATCACCCGCTGGCGCGACTCCTTGAGCTCCGCACCTGCGACGACGCCCCCGCTCGCCTGGGCCTCCTTCAGCTCGCCCTCGGCCTTGAGGGTGCGGCGTCGCCAGGCCGCCAGCTCCTCCGCCAGGTTTTGGAGAACCGGCTCGAGCTCGGCCAGGGCCGGCAAGTCGGGACGCTCGTAGGTGTATGCCACGGTCAGCCTCCGGTGCGGGACGACCCGTCGCGCCGCTGAATCCCCAGCTCCGCCACGAGCGCGGCCAGCAGCCGCGCCTCTGCCTCGTCCACCTCGCTGTCGCGCAGGGTGCGGTCCGGTGCGCGGAAGGTGAGCCTGAACGCCACGCTCCGCGTGCCGGCCGGCAGCTCCGGCCCGCGATAATCGCTCTCCACGTCCACCCGCTCGAGCAGTGCGCCGCCGGCCCGATGGAGCAGCGTCTCCACCTGCCGCGCGCGCACCCCCTCGGGGAGCAGCAGCGCGAGCACGCGCTCGGACGACGGTGTCGTGGGCAGCGGCGCGAAGGGGGCCGGACGGCGGGGCGCCGGATCGACAAGGAGCTCGAACCCGAAGAGCGGCGCCGCCCAGGGCGGGGCGTCGGCGGCCAGCGGACCGCCTCCGCCGACCACGCGGCCGTCGCGATCCCGAACCACCCAAACCTGCCCTTCAACCTGCACTTCGGCGTCGGGAATAGCCAGTGCGACGGCGGCCTCGAGCCGGCCCTTGAGATCCCAGATGTCGAACCGCGCCTCGCCGGTACCGGTCCAGTGCTCGGGCTCACGGCGACCGGTGAGGACGGCGGCCAGGCGGCGCTCCTCGCGCGGGCGCTCGCCGGCGGCGCCGGCCGCGAAGGTGGTGCCGATCTCGAACAGGCGGATGTCGGCCACCCGGGTGGCCCAGTTGGCCTCGACCAGCCTCACGAGCCCCGGCAGCAGCCGCCGCCGCAGCCAGGCGTCGTCGGCTGCGAGCGGATTGAGCAGGCGGACGCTGTCGGGACCGTTGGCCGGACCCATCGGCAGGCTCACCACTTCGTAGAACCCCTCGGCCGCGAGTCCGCGGCGAAGCCTCGCGGCGACCACTTCCTCGGGCGCGTCCGGCAGATTCCCCACCCGGAACCGCTGAAGCTCCGAGGGGAAGCTGTCGTAGCCGTGCAGGCGAGCGATCTCCTCGATCAGGTCGATTTCGCGCTGCAGATCCGGCCGCCAGCCCGGGACATCGACCGCGATGCGGCCGTCTTCGGGCTTGCTCACGACGGTGGCACCGATCGCGACGAGATGCCGCTCCAGCTCGTGCCACGGCAGCTCGACACCCAGCAACTGCGCCACACGGGCGGGCCGGAGGAAGATCCGCGGTGGGCTGGACGGCGCCGGCCAGAGGTCGAGCGGCGCGTCCAGCAGCGTGCCTCCCGCGGTGGCGAGCACGAGCTCGATGCAGCGACGCATCGCCGCCTCGCCACCCCAGAGATCGATGCCTCGCTCGAACCGATAGCTGGCCTCGGTGCTGAGGTTGAGGTCGCGGCGCGTGCGGCGGATCCGCGCCGGGCTCCAGTACGCCGCTTCCAGCAGGATCTCCCCGCTCGCGTCGCTCACCTCGGTAGTCGCGCCACCCATGACCCCGGCAAGCCCGATGACCCCCTCGCCGTCGGCGATCGCCACCATCTCGTCGGTGAGCGGGCGCTCGACGTCGTCGAGCGTCACCAGCCGCTCGCCGGTACGGGCCCGACGAACGATCAGCCTGCTCCCCCGGAGGCGCGCGAGGTCGTAGGCGTGCATCGGCTGGTTGAGCTCGAACATCACGTAGTTCGTGGCGTCCACGACGTTGTTGATCGAGCGCAGGCCGACGGCCTCGAGCCGGTGGCGGAGCCATTCGGGGGACGGGCCGACCGTTGCGCCGTGGATGACGGCCGCGTGGAACCGCGGGCACGATTCCGTGTCCTCGATCGCGATGCGCACGCCGCCCACGGTCCCGGCGGCGCCGGCGCGCCGGGCGGGGGGCACGTCGAGGCCGGCCGTGCCCGGCACCTGCGGTAGGCGGAACGGGGTGTCGTACGAGGCCGACAGCTCGCGCGCCACTCCCTTGTGACCGAGCAGGTCGGGACGATTGGGGGTGACGTCCACGATCAGGCGATGGTCGGCCAGCGGCACCGCCCGGAGGAAAGGGGTGCCGGGCGCCGCGTCGGTGGCGAGCTCGAGGATGCCGTCGTGCTCCTGGCCGAGGCCGAGCTCGCGGGCACTGCAGAGCATCCCCTCGGAGACCTCGCCGCGCAGCTTGGCCTTCTCGAGCTTCATCGGCGCGCCGCCCTTGCCGTGCGGCACGGTCGTACCCACGCGGGCGAACGGGTACCTCTTCCCGGCGGTGACGTTGGGCGCGCCGCAGACCACGTGGAGTCGGCGGTCGGTCCCGTCGCTGACGAGGCAGACGCGAAGCCGGTCCGCATTGGGGTGAGGGCGGACCTCCTCGACGAGGCCGATGACGATCTCGCCCAGATCGGCGTGCAGTGGCTCCACGGCGTCCACCGGCGCGCCAAGCATGGTGAGGCGCGCGGTCACGTCCGCGGGATCCAGCTCGCGACGGAGGAACTCCTGGAGCCAGCGGAGGGAGATGTTCATCGCGGCCCCTGCATCCGGCCCTGGGAGTCATCCCGAGCGACGCGGAGGAGACCATGCCGGGCGATGCCCCCTTCGCTTCGCTCAGGGTGACTCGGGCCGTGCACCGGCCTCGACTCACGCATCCCGACCTCCCGACGTTCCACCTCCCGGCCTCCCCACCTGCGCCAGGAACCGCATGTCCCCCCCGAGCAGCAGCCTGATGTCCGGCACCCCATAGCGCAGCAGCGCGATCCGGTGCGGCCCCATGCCGAACGCCCATCCCGTGTACTTCTCGGAATCGAGGTTGCAGTTCTCCAGCACCGCTGGGTGCACCATGCCGCAGCCGAGGATCTCCATCCACCCGGTCCCCTTGCATGCGGGGCAGCCGTTCCCATGGCAGAGCTGGCACTCGACGTCCATTTCCGCCGATGGCTCGGTGAACGGGAAGAACGAGGGCCGGAACCGGGTCCTGGTCGTGGGCGAGAAGAACCGGTGCGCGAAGTGGTTGAGCGTCGCCTTGAGGTCCACGAACGAGATTCCCTCATCGACCGCGAGCCCCTCGATCTGCGAGAAGGCCGGCAGGTGCGAGGCGTCCATGGCGTCGTTGCGGTAGACCATCCCGGGAATGACCACCCGCACCGGCGGCGGCGAGGCCAGCATCGTGCGGATCTGCACCGGCGAGGTATGGGTGCGGAGCAGCAGCCTGCCCCCGGGCTCGCCGGCGGCCGGCGGCGCGTCGAGATACAGCGTGTCGTGCATGTCCATCGCCGGGTGGTCCGCCGGGAAATTGAGCGCGAGGAAGTTGTACCACTCGGTCTCGACTTCCGGCCCCGTCGCGGTGGCGAAGCCGAGCTCGCGGAAGATCCCGACGATCTCGTCCACCACCTTCGTCACCGGATGCTCGGCGCCGACCCAGCGGCGGCGGCCGGGCATGGTGAGGTCCGCCTCGGCCTCCTCGCGCCGCCGCCGTTCCGCCTCGAGCGCCTCGGCACGCCCGGCGAACGCCGTCTCGAACCGGACCTTGAGCTGGTTCACCGCCGCGCCGTAGCTCTTGCGCTCCTCGACCGGCAGCGACGCGAGCGACTTGAGCATGGCGGTGAGGAGCCCGCTCTTGCGGCCGAGGATGGCGATCTGCTCGGCCTCGAGCGCCTCGGAGGTCAGCGCGGGGATGGCCTCGAGGCGCGGCAGCAGCGCGTCGAGATCGGGATAGCCGGTGGACACGGGTGCGGAGCTCACGGACATGGGTGACTCATGCTCAACGGGGCCGCTCGCCGAGCGCGAACGGCCCCATCCGGGCGAAAGACGGGGGCGCGGCAGACCGCGCCCGGATGCGGCGGCGCGCGCTACTGGTTGTTCTTGGCTACGTCGGCCAGCTTGCCGAAGGCGTCCGCATCGCGCACGGCAAGGTCGGCCAGCACCTTCCGGTTGATCTCGACGCCGCCCTTCTTGAGCCCCGCGACCAGCCGGCTGTAGCTCAGGCCGTGGATGCGGGCCGCCGCGTTGATGCGGGTGATCCAGAGCGCACGGAACTCGGACTTCTTCTTGCGGCGGTCGCGATACGCGTACCGCATGGCGCGCTCGGCCGTCTCCTTGGCCGCCTTGTACAGCTTGCTCCGACCGCCGCGAGCACCCTTGGCGGCCTCCATGATCTTCTTCTTCCGGGCGTGGTGGGCGACACCGTTCTTGACGCGAGGCATGGTCGCTCCTTAGGCCTGAAGCAGCCGGTTGACGCGCGGGAAGTCGGCCGAGCTCACCAGATCGCCCTTCTTGAGCCGGTTCTTCCGTTTCCGCGTCTTCTTGGTCAGGATGTGGCTGTGATTGGCGTGCCAGCGCTTCAGCTTGCCAGTCCCGGTCTTCTTGAAGCGCTTCATCGCTGCGCGCTTCGTCTTCTGCTTAGGCATCGTGCTCCCCTGGTGGCGACGGAGAGCAAGCCTCTCCGTCTTCTCCGTCGTCTCCGTCCCCCCGTCCTACTTCGGCGCGATGACCATCGTCATGTTGCGCCCCTCGAGCTTCGCGTCGGCCTCGATCTTTCCCACGTCCGCCAGGCTGGCGGCCACTCGGTCCAGCACTGCCCTGCCCAGCTCGAGGTGGGCGATCTGGCGCCCGCGAAACATCATGGTGACCTTCACTTTGTTCCCGTCCCCTAGAAACTCCCGCGCATGACGGGTCTTGAAGTCGAAGTCATGATCGTCGATGCCGGGACGGTACTTCACTTCCTTCAGCTGGATGACGTGCTGCTTCTTCTTGGCCGCCCGCGCCGCCTTGGCCTCCTCGAACTTGAACTTCCCGTAGTCCATGATCTTGACGACGGGGGGGCGCGCGGTTGGCGCCACCTCCACGAGATCCAGCCCCCGTTCCTGCGCAGCGGCGAGCGCCTCCTCGATGGGCAGCACCCCCAACTGCTCGCCATCCCCTGTGATCACGCGCACCGGACTGATGCGGATCATGCGATTGACGCGGACACGCTTATCGCGATCGTTCGTGGACAGTGGGCGTGCCTCCCAGGCGAAATGAAAAGGGCACCCTTCCTACTGCCGGGTGCCCGCAATGCCACCTGCCGCGCCGGCCAGACGGCCAACTGTCGGCAACGATGCCGGGACCCGGGTGCGCTGCGGCACCAGGGCCGGCAGGCTGAGGGTGGGGGAGTTGCCTCCCCGCTTCTATGAGTGGGGCAAGCTAGCGGACGTAAGGCGTTGTGTCAACGTCGGATCGTAGTGCCCGCGCAGGCTCCGAGTCACCTTGAACGAAGTGAAGGGGGCATGACCCGACGCCTGGCCCGTTCGCGGGGTTCACGCCGAGCGCGGCGAACGGGCTCAGGACCATTCCTACCCCGCTCGAATCGCCCGTGGCGCCTCCACGACCTCCCGCAGCCCGACGCCCTTCCCCTCCGCCACGACCACGCCGGACGCGATGGCCGGGTCATGCTCGAACACCAGCCGCCACCCACCCGCCACGGCGTCCCTGAGCAGCCCCCGTTTGCTCTCCAGCGTCCGGAGCGGCTCCAGGTCGTACCCCATGATCCATGGCAGCGGCAGATGGGCCACCGTCGGGATCAGGTCGGCGATGAACGCGGCCGTCTCCCCGCCGTCCTGGACCAGCACCGCTTGATGAAACGGCACGTGGCCTGGTGTGAGCCGCACCGAGATCCCGGGAAGCACCTGCCCGTCCCCCTCGAGCAACCGCCACCGGCCCGCCGCCGCGATCGGCTCGAAGTTGGGCGGCAGGTAGCTGGCCCGCGTCCGCTCGTTGGTGTGGCGGGCGAACTCGAGCTCTGCCCGCTGCACCACGTAGGTCGCGTGGGGGAATGTGGGCCGGACGTGTCGCCTCGGGTCGTTCTCGAGCTCGGGGTCGATGGTGGTGTTGCCGCCCGCGTGGTCGAAGTGCAGATGGGTGTTGATGACCCAGCGCACGTCCACGGGCAGGAAACCGGCGGAGGCAAGCGCGTCCTCCAGCTGGGTGGCACCTTCCAGCCCCGCGTTCTCGACCCCGTAGATGTCGAGGAACTTGCGGTCTTCCTTGTTGCCCAGCGCGGTGTCGATCAGTACCAGGCCGTCGGGGTGCTCGACCAGGAGGCACCGCATCGCGAGCGGGATGCGGTGCCGCTCGTCGGGGGTCACCCGGGTCTGCCAGAGCGGCCGCGGAACCACGCCGAACATCGCGCCGCCGTCGAGCCGCTGCTCCCCGCCCTCGAGCGTGTGGCAGCGGAGGCGGCCGACCTGGAACGTGCGCGAGAGGCTCATGCCGGACCCTCCGCGGCGCTCTCCGCGCGGGGCTCGGTGGGCATGGCCCGCCGCCCGGCCCGCGCGCCCCCGGTGCGCCGGAGCGCGATCGCGCAGAGATCCTGGAGGGTGCAGGCCCCCTCCTCGCGCGCCAGGCGGAGCAGCCGCTCGAGCAGATCGGCCGTGACCAGTGCGTCCCCCGCCGCGCGGTGCCGGGCGGCGTTCTCGAACCCGAAGTGCTGGGTCAGGTTGTCGAGCCCGCACGAGCGCACGTCCCGGACCAGCCGGCGCGCCAGCCGCACGGTGCAAAGCTGCGGCCCGTCGAGGGTTATCGCCTTCGCCCGCCGCAGCTCCGCGCTCACGAATCCCCAGTCGAACCGGGCGTTATGGGCCACGAACACCCGGCCGGCCAGCGCCGCGAGCACCTGGTCGGCCACCTCGGCGAACCCCGGCGCGTCGCGCACCATCTCGTTCGTGATGTTGGTGATGGCGCAGACGGCCGGGGGAATCGGCCGGCCCGGATTGATCAGCGAGTCGAACACCACCTCGCGCCGCCCGCCGTGCGCCACCACGACGGCGATCTCGGTGATCCGGTCGCTCGCGCCCGCCCGCATTCCCGTGGTCTCCACGTCCACCACCGCAAATGCGCATTCGTCGAGCAGTGGCGAGCCCTGGGCCTCGGGGATGAGCCCCCATCGCCCGTCGGCGAGCTGCCGCACGCGCGGATCGGCGCCGAGCAGCGCGATGGCGATCCGCTCACACACCGCCTCGGACGCGCCCGGCAGGCCCAGCACGCGGTGGCAGAGCGTGGCCGCCGGGCGCGGCCCCTCGCGCAGCGCCTCCACCACCCGGTCGAGCAGGGTGCTGGCCGAATGGACCGCCAACCCCGTCACAGCGGTGCCCGCCGGAGCGGCAGTGACATGCAGCGCGGCCCGCCGCCACCCCGGGCGAGCTCGGCCCCCTCGATAGTGATCACCGTGCGGTGCTTGGCATCGGTCCAGTCGTCGAAGGCGAGGAAGTTCACGGCGGGGACGACCCGGAACCCGGCGGTCTGCAACTCGCAGAGCGTGGCGTCGTTGCGGCGGTAGCTCACGATCGTTCCGGGGCGTACCGCCAGGAAGTTGCAGGCCGAGCTCCACTGCTCCCGCTCCTGGCTGGTGCGGTGTTGCCCGCCGGCGAACACTCCCTCCATGGGCAGGGTCACCTCGCGCAGCGCTGTGAAGAAGTCGGGCATCTCCCGCACGCTCGCCTGGCCCTTCCGGCGGTGGAGCACGGCCAGCCGTTCGGGGCCCACGAAGTACGGCGGATAGATCACGCACAGCTCGCGGTCCACGTGGGTGAAGATCATGTCGAGGTGGATCGCGGTGGGCGCCTTGGGCATGACCACCACGATCACGTCCGTGACCGCACCCTGGGCGAAGACGGTCTCGCACAGCTCGTCGAGCGCCGCCGGCGAGGTTCGTTCGCTGAAGCCGAGGACCAAGAGGTCGGGCCGCAGGTAGTGGACGTCGCCGCCCTCGAGCGTGTAGTTGCTCCGCCGCTCCTCGGAGCCGTCGTAGAGCAGTCCCTCGTTGGCAAGTTCGGGGTGGAAGGTGAAGAGCGCCTTGATGAGCAGCTCCTCGGTCCAGCGCACGTCGTAGCGCATCGACCCGACCACGGCACTGCGGCCGATGACCATGCCGATGTCGCGCGGGAAGAACAGATTGGGCAGCGGCGGGAAGGCGAATCCTTCCTCGTTCAGCGCCTGGGCGAGCGGACCGCTCTCCTCCCGGGTTCCCTCGATCAGCATCTCGACGATTTGCGCGGCGGGCAGCGTACCGAGCCGCTGGCTCAGCTCGTCGGAGGACACGACGTCCATCGTCTTGGTGATCAGGAAGTCGCGCGCACGAGGCTGGGCCAGGATCTCGGCGAGCAGGTCGCGCACCTGGAAGACCGTGGCGAAGCGGCGCAGCACCGACACGAACTGGCGGTGCTCCCGCTGGGCGATCTCCAGGTCGATGATGTCGTCGTAGAGGTAGTCTTCGCGGTTCCCCGGCGTCACCGCCTCCAGCTCGCGGCCGGGGGTGTGCACCAGCACGGTCTGGAGCTGGCCGATTTCGGAGGTGACGTCGACGGGCATACGAGAAACTATTGGGTGCGGCTCCCGCGGGGCTAGTGCCCCACGCTCACTCCCGGCTGTATCCCGGACCCCGAAGCACCCGCCCCGGCAGCGCCCCCGTCGCCTTCCCGTCCGCGATGACCGGGACCCCGTTCACCAGCACCCACTCCATTCCCTCGGAGAGCTGGTTCGGCTGGGCGAAGGTGGCGCGGTCACGGACACGGTCCGGATCGAAGACCACCACGTCGGCCCACATCCCGACCTTGAGCACTCCCCGCTCGCCGAGCCGCATCCGCTGCGCCGGCAGCGAGGTGAACTTCCGGATTGCGTCCTCGAGCGTCAGGCGCCGCTCCTCGCGCACGTACTTCCGGAGAATCCGGGGAAAGGTGCCGTAGGCCCGCGGGTGCGGATGCTCCCTTCCGAGCAGTCCGTCGGGCGAAGTCCCCTGCGAGTCGTTGTTGATCGAGACCCACGGCTGCTCGAGCGCGAGCGCGATGTCCGGTTCGGACATCCCGAACACCGCCACGTAGGTGTAGCCCGAATCCTCGATCAGCAGGTCCAGCAGCGCGTCGATGGCGTCGGTATGGCGAAGCGCGGCCACCTGCGCCAGGGTCTTCCCCATATAGGGCGCGAGAGCCGGGTTCTGGACCACACCGATCAGCACGGACGACGGCCCCGGGATTTCCTGCCACTCGTTGTCCCAGGCTCCGCTCGGCGTCAGCATGTCGCGGCGGATCCGGCGGCGGGCCGCCGGGTCCCTCAATCGCTCGATCAGCTTCGCGGTACCGCCGTCGTGCGCCCAGGGCGGGACGAAGGCGGACATCGAGTTGAACCATGCCGGGTAGGCGTATGTGTCGGCCGCGATGTCCACGCCCGCCTTGCGCGCCGAATCGATCTTGGCCACGACCCGGGGCATCCGCCCCCAGCTCCGCTTGCCCGCCACCTTGAGGTGCCAGATCTCGACCGGGATCCCGGCCTCGCGTCCGATCCGGATCGCCTCGTTCAGGGCGGCGTCGATCTCCAAGCCCTCCGACCGCATGTGGGTGGCGTACAGGCCGCCGAACCTCGCGGCTTCGGCCGCGAGCGCCACCAGCTCCTCGGTCCGGGCATAGGGCGCCGGCGGATACTGGAGCGCCGTCGAGACCCCCACCGCGCCTTCCCGCATGGCGTCCCGCACCAGCGCCCGCATCCGCTCGAGCTCGTCGGCCGAGGGCTGCCGGTCCCCGTCGCCCAATACCATCCGGCGGACCTGCGTCGCGCCGACGTAGCTCGCGAGGTTGATGCCGATCCCCTGCTTCTCCAGCCGGGCGAAGTAACCGCCCAGCGTGCGCCAGTCGGGCGTGATTTCGTAGTGGGCGTACCAGGCGCGGTCGGCGGTCACGATCGAATCGTTCAGCGGCCCCGCCGAGCCACCCTCACCGGTGATCTCGGTCGTGATCCCCTGAAAGATCTTGGAGGGCAGGCTGGGGTTGACGAGGATGCTCAGCTCCGATTGCCCCAGCATGTCGATGAACCCCGGCGCAACGACCAACCCGGCAGCGTCCACCGTCCGCCGCGCCGCGGCCCCGCCGAGTGTGCCGATCGCGGCGATCCGGCCGGCCTGGATCGCCAGGTCCCCTGCGTACCACGGGGAGCCGGTGCCGTCGATGATGCGGCCGTTCCGGATCACCACGTCGTAGTCGGCTTCCTGGGACTGGAGCGCCACGGGCGGGGAGAGCAGCAAGAGGCAGAGAGCGACGGATCGCACGGCGGTCAGCGGTTGGCGAGCGCGTAGCTGAGCGTCTCGAGCTCGAGCGCGAGATTCACCGTCTTCACCACCACGTCCTCCGGCACCACCAGCTGCGCCGGCGCGAAGTTGAGGATCGCCTTGATACCGAGCTGCACCAGCCGGTCGGTCACCGCCTGGGCCACGTCCGGCGGCGTCGCCAGGACCGCCATGTCCAGCGGTCGGTTGGCAAACTCGGCTTCGAGCGCGTCGATGTTCTGAATGGTGAGGCCGTTCCACTGCCGGCCGATCTTGGCGGGGTCGCTGTCGAAGATGGCGACGACGTCGAAGCCACGCTGGCGGAATCCGCGGTATTGCACGAGGGCGCTGCCGATCTTCCCCGCCCCGATCATCCCGACCTTGTACCGCTGCTTGAGTCCGAGAATCTCGCGAAGTCGGTCCGCCAGCTCCGGGACCGGATACCCCAGCCCCCGCTTGCCGAAGGAACCGAAGCACGAGAGGTCCTTCCGCACCTGCGCGGAGGTGGTGCTCCCGCGCGAGGCAAGGGCACCCGAGCTGACGGTCTCGATCCCCTGACCCTCGAATTCCTCGAGAAAGCTCAGGTAGAGTGACAACCGCCGTACCGTGGAATCCGCGACCTTACGCATAGCCGGTATTGTTGTGAAACATTTCACAAAGCTATCGTGCCACCCACCCCCCGTCAACGAGTCCCCGCAGCAGCGCCACGAACGACTCAGCCGGCAGGACCTCCGGTCGGACCTCGGCGCGTATCCCGAGCCCCGCCAGCAACCCCGCGACGCGAGACGCTTCCCACCCCGTGAGTTCCCTGAGACCGCGCGCCAACTGCTTTCGGCGGAACCCGAACAGCCCCACCACCAGTCGGCGGAAGCTCCGCTGCTCCGCGGCCGACACCAGCGGCTCGGCGAGCGGCGTCAGCCGGAGCACGGCGGAGTCCACCTTGGGCCGCGGCCGGAACGCTCCGGCCGGGACCGTGAAGAGACGCTCGGCGCGCGCGACCGACTGTACTCCGACGCTGAGCGCCCCGTACGCGGGCTCGCCCGGCCGCGCGGTCACCCGGTCGGCCACCTCCTGCTGCACCAGGAAGACGATCCGGTCCGGACGGGGCGGCTCGAGGGCCTTGTCGATGAGCGGTGACGTGATGTTGTAGGGGATATTGCCGGTGACCAGGAATCTCGGTCCAGCCAGCGCCCGCCAGTCGGCGTCGAGCGCGTCGGCCTCGACGATCGCGGCTTCAGGGAAGCGCTCGCGCAGCAAGGGGATGAGATCGCGGTCCTTTTCGATTGCCACCAGCCGCCCTGCTCGCTCGGCCAGCGCCGCGGTGAGTCCGCCCGGTCCGGGGCCGATCTCCAGCACCGTGTCCCCGGGGCCGGCACCGAGCGCGTCGGCGATGCGCCCGAGCAGGCGGGGATCGGTGAGGAAGTGCTGGCCGAGGCGGCGCTTGGCCCGGGGCACCGCTAGATCCGGAGGATCAGGATCGTCCGGTCGTCGAGCGGCTTCGAGCCGAACGCCTCGGCCTGCTCCAGCACGGCGCGGACGATGGTCTCGGTTGACTCGGTACGCCGCGCGCAGACGGTGGCCAGCAGCCGCTGGTCGCCGAACGGCTCGCCCGCCGCGTTGCGCGCATCCACCAGCCCGTCGGTCCACAGGACGAGCAGGTCGTGACCAATCGTCCAGGGTACCTGGCGACGATGGATGCTTCCGGCGGTGGCGAGGCCGAGCGGTGGGGCGGTGGCCTCGAGGCGCTCGGGGTCGCCAAAGCGGGGGACGCGGAACGCGTAGGGGTGCCCGGCGTTGGCGTACGAGAGGCGGCCGGTGAGCGGATCGAGCACGCCGTAGAAGACGCTGAAGTACATCTCGGTGGTGACCAGCTCGGTCGACAGGCTGTCCAGCAGCGCGTTGAGCGTTTCGTCGGGGGTGACCGACGCTGCCGCGTGAATTCCTGCCGCCGACATCACGAGCGCCATTACCAGCGCGGCCGAGAACCCGTGCGACGCCACGTCGCCCAGCATGACGCCCACGCGGCCACGTCCCAGGCGGGCGAAGGTGTAGAAGTCCCCACCGACGGATTCCGCCGGGAAGCAGCGCGCCGCCACCTCCGCGTCCCCCTGGAGTACGGTGGGCGACGGGAGGAGCTTGAGCTGGAGGTCGTGCGCCAGCTCGAGCTCGCGCCGCAGCCCCTGCTGCTTGAGGTCCCGCTCGACCAGCCGCGCGTTCTCGACCGCGGCGCCGATCTGATTGGCCACGGCAGTCACCAGCTTCCGATCGCTCAGGCTGAAGCGGTCACCGCCAAGCCGGTCGGTGAGGTTGATGACGCCGACGCAGCGGAGCGGTGAGCCCGGGGCGCCGTAGCATATCGGCACGCTGAGGAACGCCTGACCACGGTAGCCTCGCACCTCGCCGCAGTCGGCGAGCGCGGGGTCGGGGCTCGAAGGATCATAGGCCACGACCCGCCGCTCCCGGTACACGCGGGCCGCGACCGAGCACTCGTCGTCCACCTGGACCGGGGCCAACCCGTCGAGTCCGAAGCCGCGCGCCGCCACCGTGCGCAGCACGCCCGCCGACTCGTCGAACACCATGATGGAGGCGCGCCGCGCGCCCACGACCGTGCTCACCTCCCGGGCGATCGTTTGCGTCGCCTCCTCGAGCCGTACCGTCTGTCCCAGGATCTCGCTGATGGCATAGAGCAGGTCGATCTCTTCGTAGCGGCTGGTCAGCTCCTCCGCCAAGAACGCGCGCTGCCGCTCGGCGCCGAGCAGGGCGCCGACCAGCGGCATCACTCGGGCCGCGGCGGCGCCCAGCTCGTTCTCCGCCATCCCCCCGACCTCCAGCCAGAACCCTTCGACCTCGCCCACCGGCTCGAGCCAGACGGTGCCATCCGGCGTCGGGGTGAGCCCCGCCGTCCGGGGCAGCGCCGGGGCGAGGCCGGGGTCCGGCCCGGCGGCGATGCGCAGCGACCGCCCGTCGAACCGCCACAGGCGCACGCGCCCGCCGGCGAGGGCGCCGAGGCCGTCGAGGACGAGATCGAGCCGCCCTACGGACGGCGCAGTATCATGCAGATGGAGTTCCCTTGCTCGTTGAATTGGACGGCGTCCACGAGCTTCCGGATGAGATAGAGGCCCCGCCCGGTGGCCTCGTCGAGCTGATCGGGGCGGATCGGCTCGGGCACGGCCTCGGGGTCGAAGCCCGGCCCCTCGTCGGTCACGATCAGACGGATGGCGTCGGCCCCGAGCTCGGCGCGTACGTCCACCCACTTGCCGCGATCCTCACGGTTGCCGCGCATGATGGCGTTGCTGAGCGCTTCGGAGAGCACCACCTGCAGCCGGAACCGGGTCGTTCTGGCGGTATCGTGGCCGGCGAGGCAGTGCCGCGTGACCAGCTCCACGGCTTCCTCGATGCACTCGATCTCGCTGGGGAGGCGGAGCGTCACCAGCGTACCGCCCTCGCCCCCGTCCGAAGCCGGGGTGCGGCGGACGCAGAGGCGGAGCGGCGACGGCATCGTCGGTGGGGCTAGAAGCTCGCGAGGGCCTGCTGGGGCGTCTCGGCGATGGCGAAGAGCGTGTCGAGCTTGGTCAGCTCGAACAGGGAGCGGAGGTCCTCGTTGAGGCCGGCCAGGCGGAGCTCACCGCCCGCCTCGCGGATCTTCTTGGAAATGGTGACCAGGGCGCCGAGCCCGGAGGAGTCGATGTAGCCGGTGCGGGAGAAGTCGATGAGGATCCGGCGCTCGCCCGCGTCCATGGCGGCCTGCACCAGCCCCTTGAGCTCCTGACGGTTGCCCACGATCAGTTGCCCTTCCACCTGCACCACCACGACCCCGCTGGCATCCTTGGTTTGGCTGAAGCCCATCGGCTCTCTCCGTCGGATCGTCTAGTCGCACTGCAGCGCCACCATGGCGGCCACCTCGACAATATCATCGGCCGTGGCCCCGCGCGACAGGTCGGCCATCGGACGGGCCAGTCCCTGGAGCATCGGGCCGATCGCCACGGCGTGCGCCAGCCGCTGGACCAGCTTGTAGGCGATGTTGCCGGCGTCGAGGTCAGGAAAGACCAGCACGTTGGCCCGGCCGGCGAGCGGAGATCCCGGGGCCTTCCGCTCGGCGACCTCCGCCACGAGTGCGGCATCGCCCTGGAGCTCGCCGTCGGCGGCGATGTTGGGGGCCAGCACCCTGAAGTGGGCGGTGGCCTCGCGCACCCGGGCCACCCGGGTCCCTTCGGCGCTTCCCTTGGTGCTGTACGAGAGAAACGCCACGCGTGGTGAATCCCCGACGAGGCGCGTGCGGTCGCGCGCCGCGGCGAGCGCGATCTGCGCCAGCTGCTCCGGCGTCGGCTCGGGCACGACGGCGCAGTCGGTGAACGTCAGGACCGTATCGTCTGGCAACACCATGTAGAAGGCGGAGCTCACCAGGTCCACCCCGGGCGCGGTGCCGATGGCCCAGAGTGCGGCGCGGACGGTGTCGCGGGTGGGACAGACCGCGCCGGCCACCGCCGCGTCGGCCTCGCCCAGTCCGACCAGGGCGGCGCCGAAGTTGACCGGTAGGGCGGCGATGTCGAGTGCGTGGACGCCGTCCACCACTCGGTCGGGCCGGCGGTCGCGCAGGAACTGGGCGACCCGCGGCAGGCGCGGGTCGTCCGCCGGCCGGATCCCGTCGCCGCCGAGCAGGATCGGCTCGGCCACCCCCTCGACCCGGAGGCGCTCTGCCGCGGCGCGTACCCGCGCGTCTTCTCCTTCGCACAGCACGATCCGCTTCCTGCGCGTGGCGGCGCGCTCGAGCAGCGACCGGCGGAAGCTCATCGGCCGTACCGCTCCGCCAGCGCCTCGGCGACCGAGGGGTGCACCAGGGCGCTCACATCGCCACCGAAGCGGGCCACTTCGCGCACGAGGCTCGAGCTGAGGTAGGTGAGATCGAGCGCGGGGACCAGGAACACCGTCTCCAGCGTCGGATGGATCTGCCGGTTCATGAGCGCCATCTGGAACTCGTACTCGAAGTCGCTCACCGCGCGAAGGCCGCGCACGACGACCGATGCGCCCACCTTCCGGGCGAACTCGGCCAGCAGCCCGTCGAACGACTCGAACGACACCCGCGCGTCGGCGCCCACGGTGGCGCGCAGCATCGCCAATCTGTCGGCCACCGGGAACAGCGGTTGCTTGGTCGGATTCACCGCCACGGCCACGACCACGCGGTCCGCCAGCGCCAGGCTGCGGCGGATCAGGTCCTCGTGGCCCTTCGTCGGCGGATCGAACGAGCCCGGGTAGATCGCGATGCGTGTCATGGGGCGTGGCAGAAGGTGAGTGCCGTGTCCCCGTAGCGGCGTGTGCTGTCCCCATCCAGCCGTTCGGAGGCGGTGTGCTCGACCGAAAGAATGCGCGCGAATGGGGTCCGGCGGAAGAGCGCCACCAGGCGGGCCGCGTCGTCGCGCTTGTAGGGGGGGTCGGCGAAGACCAGATCGAACGCTCCCGGCGCGAGCTGCTCGGCGAAGCGGAGGGCGTCGCCGCGATGGATCGTCACCCGGTTCCCCACGCCTAGCGCGGCGACGTTGGCCTCGAGCGCCCGGAGCGAGGGCGGGTTGAGCTCGACGAAGACAGCCGACGCGGCGCCCCGCGAGAGCGCCTCGAGGCCGAGCGCGCCGCTGCCGGCGTACAGGTCGAGCACCCGGGCGCCGGGGAGGGCCGCGGCGAGGATGCTCATCCACGCCTCCCGCACCCGGTCCGCAGTGGGGCGGACGCGGCGGTCCTTAGGCGGGATGAGCCGCCGGCCCCCGAATTCGCCCGCGACGATGCGCATGGCGGGCGACTCACCCCCGAGTCAGCCTGAACGAAGTGAAGGGGCAATGCCTCAGGGTATGCCCCCTTCGCTGCGCTCGGGGTGACTCGGGGCGTTCGTCACTCGGGCGAGTGCGGCGACAGCGCGCAGAGTCGAGCCTGCAGGGTGGAATGCCCATTCCACTCGTCGGACTCGAGTCGGAAGGCCGCGTCCACCAGTCCCTCCCCCAACCACGGCACCCGGTCGGCCCACTGGAAGCCAATGGCCGAGAGCCGGGTCGTGCCGTCGTCGAGCGTGCCCTTGAGGTGCCCGTTTCCGACCCGCGCCCGGCCGATGAACCGCACCCCGCGCACCCCGAATACCGGGCTCGCGTTGCCCGCGCCACACGGCTCGAGGTGGCGGCACATGCGCTCGAGCTCGCGGTTGGCCTCGTGGAGCCGGAGCTCGAGATCCACCCGCTGTTCCGGCCCGAGATCGTCGGGGCCCAGCGCCTCGCGGGCGATCCCGCCGAACCGCTCGCGGAACTCTTCGAGCCGCCCGCGGCGGATGGTGAGCCCGGCCGCCATCTGGTGCCCGCCGTATCGCTCGAGCAGGTCGCCGCAGGCGAGCAGCGCCGCGTGCAGATCAAACCGCGAGATGCTGCGGCCCGACCCCTTCCCCACGTCCCCATCGAACGCAATGAGGAACGCCGGCCGCCCATAGCGCTCGACGACGCGCGAGGCCACGATCCCGACCACCCCGGGGTGCCACCCATCTCCGGCGAGCACGAAGCCGGCCTCCCGCTCAGGGTCGCCGGCTTGTTCCACCTGCGCGAGCGCCTCCTCGAGGATCCGCTGATCGAGCGATTGACGCTCCACGTTGAGCCCCTCGAGCCGGTGGGCCAGCTCTGTTGCTTCCGTCGGGTCGTCGGTGAGCAGGAGTCGGAGCCCGTCGCCCGCGTCCCCGATCCGGCCAGCGGCGTTCAGCCGAGGACCGAGAATGTATCCCATGTGCCCCGCGCGGAGTTCCCGCCCGGCGAGCCCGGCCGCTTCGAGCAGCGCGCGGACCCCCGGCCAGCGGCTGCCCGCGAGAAGTCGGAGCCCATGGCGCACAAGCACCCGGTTCTCCCCGACGAGCGGCACCACGTCCGCTACCGTGGCAAGGGCCACCAGGTCGAGCAGGTGATACGGGAGGTTGGGCGGCAGGCCGAGTGCGGGCACCAGTGCCTGTACCAGCTTGAAGGCGATCCCGGTGCCACAGAGCGCCTGGGCGCCGGAGTCGTCGTCGTCGCGCTGCGGATCGACGATGGCCAGAGCCGGCGGGAGTTCGGGCCCGGGAAGGTGATGGTCGGTGACGACGACGCCGATGCCGGCGGCGCGAGCCGCGCGCACCGCCTCGACCGCGGTGATGCCGCAGTCGCAGGTCACGACCAGCGAGGCGCCCAGGCGCTGCGCGACCGCGAGACCCGCAGGGCCGAAGTCGTACCCGTCGCGGAGGCGATGCGGGACGAAGCCGACGACGTCGGCGCCCGCCACGCGGAGCGCCCGGGTGAGCAGGGCCGTGGCGCACTGGCCATCCACGTCGTAGTCGCCGTGGACCAGGATGGTCCCGCCGGCCCGGACGCTCACGCTGATCGCCTCGACGGCCTCCGCCATTCCGGCCAGGGCAGTGGGATCGGAAAGTCCCGAGACGGAGGGGCGGAGGAAGTCCCGGGCCTCCGCCTCGGTGCCCTGGCCCCGCTGGAGCAGCAGTGCGGCCAGGGCTCGAGGGATGCCGAGCTGCGCCGCCAGGCCATCGACCGCGGCCGGATCGGGGCGCGGGACCAGGACCCAGCGCAGCAGCGGGGCCGGAAAGCCGCTCACCAAGGGAGCATATCCTGGACGCACCGGTTCACGTCGACCCCGCAGTCTCGGGCGGGTACAGGATCGCGCCGCACCCCTCGCAGCCGTCCAGCACGGCGCCGCTCCGGATCTGGCTCCGGCGGTTGAGCGGGATCGTCGTGTGACAGGCACCGCAGGTCCCGCCCACCAGCGGCACCACCACGTCCCGGTCACGCGAGCGGCGCAGCCGGTCGTAGCGCGTGCGGAGCGGCTTGTCGATCCGCTCGGCGCTCGCCTCACGGTCGCGCACCGCCGCCTCCCGCTCGGCCTCGAGGTCGCGCCGCCGCTGATCGAGCCGCGCGCGCTCGGGGGCCTGCTCCAGATCCAGCGCCGCCACCCGGGTCTCCTCCTCGGTGACCTTTCGCTCGAGCGAAGTGACCGCTTCCGCGCTCCGCACCCAGTCGTCTTCCTCCTTGGCCATCAACGAGCGCGCCAGGTCCAGCTCGGCCATGAGGGTCGAGGCCTCCTTCGGATTGCGCACCGTTTCCAGCCGCTGCACCCGGCGCTCCTGGAGTACCCGGAAGCCGTCGACCTTGGCCTCGAGTTCGTCACGTCGCCGCGCACCGTCCGCGGCCGCCCGCCGGGCGGCGGCGACCACGTCACGCGCACGCTGAACGGCCTGGTCGAGGACGGCGAAGTCGCCCTGCAGTTGCCTCAGGTGCCGGTCTACGTCCCCGACCGCCGCGTCCTTGGATTGGAGATCGAGCAGCTTGACCAGATCAGCGTGCATCGGGATCGCCACCCCTGTGTTGTCGTTTCACCAGCTCCTCAGGCATCCGGGAGGCGATCTCCTTCTGGAGAAACTTCCGCCGCTCGACCTGGGCAGCGAAATCGCCCGCCGAAACCCGTTCCCGCATCCGCTTGATCAGCGTGTTGTACTCTCTGCGCAGCGCGCGGGTCTCGAGATCGCCGTAGGCCCCCACGTACATCCGGTCGAGATCCGGCACCCCGTACTTGGCCTCGATGTTGTTCAGCCACGCCCACGCTCGGCGCGCCGAAGGTGACAATCCTTCCAAGAATATTGCGGACCCGGCGTTTTCGGGACTGCACCGCAGGGCGTCGTACACTTCCCGGAACGCGGCGGTCTCGAACCATTCCTCAGGCACCTCCGCGGCCGCGCGCTTCAGCCAGCTGGGGTCCCGAATGAGGACGCGGAGCAGGTCGCGCTCGGCGGCGTTGACTCTGCGGCGAGGCCCTCCTTCGCGGAGCCCGCCCTGAGCCCGCTCACCGCCGCCGCGACCCACATCCGCTCTCTGCACCCCTGCCCCGGCCCCCGCCCCCGCCCCTCGCCCGGGCTCCGGGTGCGCCGTCACCTGCTGCAGCAGCACCTCGCGGCTTACGCCGGTCCGCTCCGACACCTCCTTGAGGTAGAGGTCCCGAGTGATCGGGTCGGCCGCGGCGCGAATGGTGGGCAGGAGGCGGTCGAGCGCGTCGCGCTGGTGGTCCACCCCCTCGAACCAGCCTTTCTGCTCGAGCAGCTGAATCTTCCGCTCCAGCAGGTCCACCGCGTCGCGCAGGAGAGGCTCGAGCGCCGGCGCTCCGCCCCGGCGCACGAGCGTGTCGGGATCCTCTCCGGCGGGCAGCGTGGCGACTCGTACGCGCACGCCGTGACGCAGGAGCTCGTCACCCGCCCGGAAGGTGGCGCGCAGGCCGGCCTGGTCGCTGTCGTACAGCAGGATTGCCGTGGGCGCGAAGCGGCGGAGCAGCGTCGCCTGGTCGGCGGTGAGGGCGGTGCCGAGCGGGGCCACGACGTGCTCGATCCCGGCGAGCACGAGCCGGAGCACGTCGAAGTAGCCCTCGACCAGAATCACGGACTCCTCCTTCCGGATGGCGCCCTTGGCC
>Ga0209797_10000151_pt1 | contig 31145 bp, 22 predicted proteins | sample DOMMetBare3Fresh_2_FD_187472 | JGI IMG/M metagenome (GOLD analysis project Ga0209797, IMG submission 187472) | Wetland sediment microbial communities from St. Louis River estuary, USA, under dissolved organic matter induced mercury methylation -... | ecosystem: Environmental > Aquatic >... | reverse complement strand
ATATGCCTCTGCCCTTTTGAGATTAGAACAAAACAAGCACCGCCAGATGGTAATGGCTGCTGCAGGAAAAAATCACGACCTGCTGAATCGTATTGAATCAATACTTGGAATGAGTGCCAAAGGCTGGAACCCGGTGAGACAGCTTTCAGTTGCATTTCTCACTATGCTTGGTATCACCATGCTTCATTTTTCTGTTTCGGTAAATAATAAAGAACCCAGGCATGGATTTTATTCTTTGTCAAATGAAATGAGTCCCTATTATTTTCTTAATGGTAAAGAAGGAACCTCTTCCAATAAACTTGTTGCAAAGTCAGTCGTAGGTAAACCAATGGCAAAAAAACCGTCCTCTGCAAACCAGGATGGAGAATTTTTTGTGGAAAATAATTTACCTGATGAGTCATCCTTAGATCCGGTCTTTTTAAATGTAAATTATACTACTCCCATATTCCCTGAGCTTGCTCCGGACGAAGAGGAAAAAGTAAAAGAAGCAGTAGATGCAACAAAGAAGATCATGAAAGAAAATGAATGGAAGACATTGGAAAAAGCTTATGCCGAAGTTTTTAATTCAGCCGAAAAATCAAAACTTAAGTCGGAACATATTTACGAAGTGAATAAAGTAGATTGGAAGAACCTGGAAGATCAGTTACTTCTCTCCTATTCTCAGATAAACTGGGATAATGTAAATGATAAAATAAATACTTCGCTTGCGCAGATCAAGCTTGATAGCCTTCAGCAACAGTTAACTGTTAACCTGAAGAGTCTTGCTGATCTTGAGAAAGTAATGAAGGAAAATAATATTACTGCAATACCCGATTCAGAAATACGTTTGCAAACAATCAAAGAAAATCAGCAGAAGGCTAAAGACCAGTTAGCAAAACTGAAAGCTGCCCGCATCAAGAAGATCGTTAGACTGTAATTCCTACCAACATCTGGGACAAGCCTCACTGTATTTATTTCCCAATAGAAAGCCGATCATTAATTCATGTGTGCCGCGGGTCACAGTATTCAAATTCGTTGTGGTAAAATCATATGCATAGCCAACATTGAAAGTGTTGCCGACATTTAGTCCCAGCATTGCTGCATAACCATCCTGGTAACGAAAGCTGCCCCCTACCCAAAAAAGATCACGGTACTGCAATTTCAAATTAGCCTCTGGCTGAAAATTATTTTTTGAAGACCCATTGATATATTTCACCATGATCGATGGAACTGCATTGATATCATCAGTTAGAAGAAAACGATAGCCAGCATTTAAAAATATATGCGGGATCAATTTGCCATTGGTCTCAAACGCAGCGTCATCTGAAAACTGCAACTTCTGAGGAATGACTTGCTGCGCGGCCAATCCTATAAAATAATCTCTCGAATAAAGATATAAACCTGCGGAAAGATCAGGTCTGATTTTGAATAGCTCGCCACTTATCGCAGAACCGGTTGCAGGATCAATAGGATCGCCACTGCCATCAAAATCATGTTTGGTTCTGTCAATACTGATTTTTGAAATACCCGCTGCAAACCCTGCAGAAAGGTTTGTGGTTGGATTTAACCCGATATGATATGCATAAGAAACTGTTGATGTAAACCGATTAAAGCTCCCTGTCTTATCATTTATAATAGATGCACCAATTCCATGATGAGGTTCTGCTGCAGTATATGTTTCCCAATAATATTTTCCTCTGGGGTTTTCACCGGGAATGGAATATGAAGTTGCAGATGTTCTGTAATCCTTTTTTCCAAGCGGGGCATGGATAGTCAGGTAAGCTGTCTTCGGTGCCCCTGCCAAACCAACCCACTGATCTCTTGCACTCAATTTTACATCAACATAATTTTCTATACCTGAAATTGCTGGATTAATGATGTATTGATTTAATATATACTGTGTGTAGTGCGGCTTCTGCTGGGAGAAAGCAGAAAACACAAATAGATTCATCAGTCCAATAGTTAATATCTTTTTCATTTTATCTAACTATATCTACATAACCGGATTGTTTTTGCCGGCCATTTTTCGGGTCAACAATATAATAGTAGGTTCCAACCGGAACAGGTTTTCCATTTACTCTACCATCCCATGGGTTAGTATAGCCTACTGAATAATAAATTCGCTGTCCATACCTGTTGAATACTTCAACAGTGCAGCCCGGATATGTTTCCAAAAAGCTTATCACCCATTTATCATGTATGCCATCGCCATTCGGGCTAAAGATATTTGGTATCTCAGGCTTCTTCAGAACTTTTACAAATACCTGGTCGCTTGTAGTACATCCTTTATCTGATGTTACTCTCAATGTATAAGTAATATCATCAGCAGGTGAAGCAAGCGGATCAGGAGCATTTGGATTATTAAGTCCTGTTGGCGGTGTCCATGTATAAGTAACAGGGAACCCCGAATTCAATGCAGGGGTTAATTGAACAACCCCGCCTTCCAATACAACTTTATCGGGACCAGCATACGCATTTGGAGTTGGGTTTACAGCTATTGCTTGTTCTATATAATTGCTGCAGGTATTTGCACCGGTAAATGTATAGCGCAATGTATGAGTGCCAACGCCTGCTGTAAAAGGATTAAACAAACCTGTTGAACTTACTCCCGGGCCGGAAAATACTCCAGTGCCGGGTAACCCATTTGTAATACCAGCTTGAATGATCTGGAATGAAGCTGCATTGGTACACACTTCACCTATCGGATCAAATCTCAACGTCGGAGTAGCTAATACCGTAATTATTTTAGTTGTTACGTTCAAGCAATTGATACCTGAATAAGAAACCATTCTTACCGTATAAGTTCTTGTTGCCGGTGTTCCGAATTCAGGATATGTATGCGAATAAAGTTTACCCGGTGATGGAAGGTCATCAGTTGTTTTAATAGTAGGGTCATTTGTCCAATCCCAATAAATTTCTGTTTTAACAATGTTACCAAAATCAACAGTGGATATATCGGAAATGGTCACATCTTTATTACTGCACAAAGCATTTGCATTTTGCACTGTGAAGTTTGCAAGCGGTATTGAACCATTAACAGTAAATGTTTGTGAGATCGTATCTGTACATCCATTGTTAGATGTTACTATCAAAGTAGCTGTATAATTTCCAACCACTGTGTAACGGTGTGTAGGATTTTGCAGTGCTGAAGTATTGGGATTACCGGCATTAGCATTCGGATCACCAAAGTTCCATTGCCAGCCAGCGATACTACCAGTTGATATCCTGCTTGTATCTATAAATGGTGCAAATGGATCTGTTAAACAAATTTCGGGTGAAATAAATCCGGCTTTTGGCAGTACATTAATTGTGATTGGCTTTGTCAACACTGTACTGATACATCCTTTATTTGTCTCTACCTGTAGTGTTACATTATATGTTCCAGGATTAGTATAATTATGAATAAATGGAGAAGGGCTTGACAATACAGCAGTATTCCCATCACCAAAATTCCATGTCCATTTTACAAGATTACCTGAGTTAGGGGCAGAGCCATCTGTAAAAGTTATATTTCTTGTTGCACAAGCCGGCGCCGAAGTTGTAAAGTTTGCTGTTGGTAATGCATTTATAACAACGGTTCTTGTTGCAATTGTAGAAACACAACCAATAGCAGAAGTAATAGTGAGGGTAACCGTATATGTTCCAGGAGCAGAATAATTTTTGATTGGGTTTTGTAATGTTGATGTAGTTGCGTCGCCAAAATTCCATAGCCACTGTGTAACTGTGCTATTTGCTGCTGTACTTTGATCAGTAAAATTCACAGGTGCACCAAGACAAACTTCTGCAGGAGCACTGAATGCAGCTTGTGGTTGTGCATAAACTGTATTTAAAACTGATGTCTTTGTATCTGTACATCCGTTATTTGAAGTGACCGTTAACGAAACATTGAAAGGTCCTGTACTTGAATATGTCGTTGTTGCACTTTGAGTAGTTGCAGTTTGGCTATTACCAAAATTCCATAGGTAATTAGTTATTGTTCCTCCTGCAACAGTCGATGTACTGGTAAAATTCGCTGTGCCTGCAGGTAAGCATACATTTGGTAAATTAAAACTTGCAATTGGTTTAGGATTTACTGTTAACGTGCCGGTAGTTTGCTTTGTACATCCTTTATCAGTAACTACAGATAATGCAATATTGTAACTACCAGCCGCTGCAGGAGTATAATTAATAATTGAATTGTTTCCGCCGGTCGGAGTTCCATTCACTGTCCAATTGTACTGTGTTATCGTGCCCGCATTCGGAACAGATGTTGAAGTAAATTGAACAGGTGATTGTTCGCAAACAGGACTTGAAGTTGTATAACTCACAGTTGGCAATTGCAGCACTGTCACATTCATTGTAGCTGTATCCGAACGACAGCCTGCACCAGAATTTATATAGAGCTTTACAGTGTAAGTTCCGGTAGCTGCATATTGTTTTGTTGGATTTTGTAACGTTGAAGTAGTTGCATCTCCAAAATCCCAGAACCATTGTGTGACCGTACTATTAGCTGCAGTGCTCTGATCAGTAAAATTAAATGTGCCGCCAAAACAACTCTCAACGCTATCAACAGTAAATGCGGCATGTGGCTGGGCATAAATATTCGTAATGATGCGAACAGTATCATCTATACAACCATTGTTTGATGTAGCAGTAAGTATAACAGTAAACGGCCCGCCTGTTGAATAAGTATGAACAGGATTTGTTGCTGTTGATGTATTTCCATCGCCAAAATTCCATAAATAAGACATCAGTGGTAAAGTACCATCGGGAATTGTTGTTGCATTCACAAAATTCGCATTGCCCTGTGGCAAACAAACATTACCATTCAGGCTAAACGATGCAACAGGGTTTGACCGGATCATTATATTCTTTGTATATACAAAACTTTGGCAGCCTGTTGATGTTTCTACTTTTAGAGTAGCATTATATGAACCGGCAGCAGCATAAGTATGCACTTGAGACGCATTAGAAGTCGCAATAAAAACAGGGGTGCCATCCCCAAAATCCCAATACCATTTAGCAAGTGTAGCGCCACCGGTTACTGTTGATGAATCGGTAAAGGTGATCGGTTTGCCGGCACAATAAGGAAGACTTGCTCCGAATTTTGCCTGCGGTAATTGAGTAAGGTTAACTGTTCTTGTAGCAGTATCAGAAATACAACCAACATCAGTAATCACAGAAAGTTTTGCGGGATATGAACCAGGAGCAACATAAGTATGTGATGGATTCTGGATAGAAGAAGTTCCCGCGTCTCCAAAATTCCAGTTCCATTGAATGATCGTTCTTCCTCCTGTGTTAGAAGTATCAAAGAAATTTACCGGTGACGTAACACAGCCATTTGTATTAAAATAAAATCCTGCAGCTGGTGGATTAAATACCTGGAGATCGTAATCTATTTCCTGTACACCACTGCAACCATCCGGAGTTGGATTATTAGCAATAACTTTTATCTGGTATATACCTGTTGCTGTAATGGTATATTGTAATGGTAAACTATATCGGTAAACCTGTCGCCCATTTACCACCCATGTAGAATCAAATACGGGGCTTGTAATAGTTACATCCGTCATGCCTAATGCATTTAATGCAGCACCAAATACCCATTGGATTTGTGTAGGCTGATAAGGAAAGACTATTCTGAAATAAAATGGGGTATTTCTGCAGGTAGCAGGAAAGTTTACAGTAGCATATTGATTTAATATGCTTACAAACTGGTAAAGGTCTTTTACGTTGGCACCGGCAGAATAGCCATATGACTCGGCATTACCATATCCATAAGCAAGCGCATTAAATCCGGAATCAGAAGTTAGAGTATGATAACCCTGCGTAACATTTGAAAGATAGAGATATGAATAATTTATATCCCCCGGGTGTGTTACCCATGATGCTGGGGAAACTGCAACTCCATCTAATTTAAATGATGAAATACCTGTGCCCCCATTACGCATGATTATGTGTAAATGATGCTGATGAGCCGGAGGTGTACCGGCAGCAAGATTTGAACTTACCAATGTAACATTATTGATGTTTTGTTCAACCGGATTAAGTATAATCATATCCGGGTCGTATGGAGAAGGATTGCCGGAACAACCCTGCGTAGTAAAATATTGGGCAACGCTAATGGGTTCACTTGCAGTTATGACGTTAGGGTTACTATTTGAAAATTCATAATAAACACCATTGACAAATGATGCACCCGGAACTAATACTCCATTTATAAATACACTGGTGGTTAAGTTTTTCCGGATAATTCTATAAAAATTTGTTGGTCGGCTATAACTGGGCACAGTAAGATATTTCAATCCCCATGACCCTGTGGGGTATAACTGCTGATATAAGTTATCAGACGTTTGGCCCGTTGCGCAACCAATAGAAATTTTACCACTACCCGAAAAAACAGCGATCCTCTTACATCCACTGGCCCCGGACGATACTGATCTTATCAGTGAGCCGGTAAGATCAGTCCCTGTATTGCCACTATGAGTTCCGAGTACCTGATAAATTTGTCCTTTATTTAGATTTACTGTGTATGTCGTTCCCCCAACCCAGCCATTTTTTGTATTGGCAGAAGGTGTGATCTCAACGGTTGTATTGTCCTCTACAGCTATTATGGTGAAATAAGAATTAGAGTTAGTTTCATTGGATAGCTGTGTATAGTTCATTGAATAATATTCCTTGCCTAACACCGGCGTAGGCAAACAAACCGTGGCCCCACTTACAGCACTTCGGGTAATATAGGCATAAACGACAGAGTTCTTATCAGTGAGTACACGTACAGTTTTTCCAGTAAATAAACCCTCGTTATTGATAAAATTGGAATTTGGAACAACTACATTTACAACCTGGCCGGCTGTAATAGTTCCGCTTTGAATGACTGTTACACCAAAAATTTCTACTGTATAATTTGTGTTTACATCCGATGTGATATAAAGTGTCATTGTCAGTGGCTGGTTACTCGTATTAATCATTGCCACATGATAACTGTAAGGAATCCAAAACTCCTTCCCTTTATTGGAAAAGTCCTGGCTGTGAAGCAAGGCAGGTACGGCACAGCAGATAATGCCGGCGAGCAGTTTCTTAAATAGTTTCATTTATCCAATAGTCCTAAAGGTCCAGAAAGGCATACAAGTTAATAAAAAGCCGTTATCCTCAAAAGGTTTAAAGTCATTAATAAAATGTTATTCACAGGAGCCATTATAAAGACGATATTTCAGATGAAAGCCTGTCTTGTTTCTACTGATTTTTGATCCCATTCTCTAACCTTCATACGGATTAATACGATTTTAAAATGCCAGTTCACTCCTGGCTAATGGGGTCTCAGGTTCATTCCTTTTTTTATCTAAACTCTGCCAACCTCAGCAAAAGGGAAGGGGCATTTAAGAAGTGTTTTCAAAAAAGCCTTCGTGAAATATTATCAAAAAAACAAATTCATCCTTTAAAATAAAATGAAATTTTAGAAATACATATCTATAGCAATGATTTCCAAAGCTCAAGTTCATATTTATATATTTAAAAATCATTGTACATTAAACTGTATTTTCTTTAAACTACTGCATCCAATATTTGATTTTAAAATTTCCGATAAAACTTATTATACCAAGTTTATCAACAAGATATGCACGTTTTTTTAAGCCTTTAAAATTTGTATAAAATTGAAACAGTAAAAAATCTGAAATAGTAATTTAATTAGTATAAAATAAATCCATAGCTTTTGGCCAACGATTGCCAATCTTTGATTTTACTTCAGATTGTTTGGAAGATCTGTACACAGAAAAAAGCAGGAAGTGTCCTGGAAAGTTTGAGGCTATGTCAGGGATTTTGATGTAAAAAAATACCCCCTGCTGTGCAAGGGGAAAGAAAAATTATTATTGTTTGACTACCGGCGTCGCATGAATATTCGGGGCTTTATTTGGTCCCCCATCCTCCGGCTTCTTACAGGTTTTTGGGAGCCGTTTATACGCATCTTCAAAAGCCGGAATATCGTCGGCGTCGTATCCACAATTTGAGATCGCTGTTTTTATTTCTTCAATATTTGTGCGGTCATTAAGGTACTTAACGGTAACATTTTTCTGGCGCCAATTTACAAGCACATAAGTAACGCCATCATATCTTTTGAGGTAGGTCTCAATTCTGTTCTTACAGTCTTCGCAGCCAATTGTAGTGGTCTTTATTTTGACGGTTTGGGAAGCTTTTACCTGGGCTGAAGTAACCAATGCAGTGCCGCCGACTGCAATCAATCCGAGAAATAATTTCTTCATTAAAATCGATTTAAGGCAAATTACTAAACTCCTTTCCACCCAGCAGGATCCGATTGCCATTTTAACAAAATTTCCAATTGATCAGACGATATGATTCGCTTTTCCGCTGCAAGCTGAATAAGAGTTGGATAATCTGTAAGAGGATAGTAAGTAATTCCCGCCTTTTCAAACATTTCACGGGCAACAGGGAATCCATAAGTAAAAATTGAAACCATACCCGCTATTTCAAGGCCAGCCTCCTTCAATACGTCAACTACCTGCATGCTGCTATTACCAGTGGAAACAAGATCTTCTATTACAACAACCTTTTGCCCTGGTTCATAAAAGCCCTCTATCTGGTTTCCCAGGCCATGCTCTTTAGGTTTTGGACGAACGTATATATAAGGCAGCTTTAATTGATCTGCCACCATTGCGCCCCAGGCTATCCCTGCTGTCGCCACCCCTGCAAGCAACTCCGCATCAGGAAATTTCTCAAAAACAACATTACAGAGCTCTGATTTTATATAATCCCTGATAAACGGGAAAGAAAGTACCCTTCGATTGTCGCAGTAGATGGGGCTTTTCCAGCCACTGGCCCATGTAAAGGGATTTTCGGGATTTAGTTTTACTGCGTTAACTTGAAGCAGCTTTTCTGCTACTACCTTAGCATCAGTCATGGGGCGAATGTAAAGAAAAGCTGCGAGCTATTAGCTGCGAGCCATGAGCCACAATTAACCCGAGCTTTGCTCAATTCCATGCTAATAGCTAAATGCTAACAGCTAAAAGCTACCTGCTATGTTTATTAAAATCTATTTCGATAACAAGCCGCTCTTTCTCTGTGATGATGTTGACGCTTCGCTTCAGCCTTATGTTCATCACGATGATGCAATTTTTATTGATGAGCTGAACCTGCACACGATAAAAAGCATGATACATGAGATGCAGGAATCATCTGTTCATGCAGGTGTTTTTTTTCATAAAGATATTGGTGAACTGAAGAGTGCTTTCTTTAAAAAATTCACTGTTCTTAAAGCGTCAGGCGGCTTTGTACTTAATGAAAATAACGAAGTGCTGATGATGTTTCGCAGGGGAAAATGGGACCTGCCCAAAGGGAAAATGGATAAAAAAGAAACATTTGAAGAATGTGCGATAAGAGAAACTGAAGAAGAAACAGGATTAAAAAACATCAGGCTTATTTCCCCTCTTATTACTACTTATCACACCTATCACGAGGGAACCAGGTTTATTTTAAAAGAAACGAAATGGTTTTCGATGAAAGTGGGCGGTGAGCAAAAACTTATTCCTCAGGCAGCAGAACAAATAACAAAACTGGAATGGGTTGGCAAGAATGATCTGAAAAAATATTTACAGAACGCCTTTCCCTCAGTAAATGATGTACTTGAAGCTGGATTCTCAGCCTGATACTTTTTTCTTCATTATTGCAACTGTAAGCCGGCTGATGCAAACTAATTTCCCTTCTTCATTTGTAATACGTATATCCCAAACATGAGTAGATGAGCCGATGTGTAAAGGTGAGCAGACACCATATACAAAACCTTCTCTTGCAGTGCGGATATGATTAGCATTTATCTCAATACCCACGCAATAGAACAGCGATGGATCAATAACAAGATAAGAGGCAACACTACCAATTGTTTCAGCTAAAACGCATGATGCGCCGCCATGTAATAATCCGTGAGGTTGTTGTGTACGATTATCTACGGGCAGTTTTGCTTTAAGAAAATCTTTCCCTAATTCCACCCACTCAAGACCTAAGTGCTCCGTCATTGTTCCATTACCGAGTGGTTTTATATCATCCACTGAAACATTTTTATCAAACCAGATCATGATCTAAATAGTATTTGCAACCTCAGGTGGAAGGAAGTGAGAGGCATCGCCACCATTTTTAATAATATCTCTTACAATTGTGGATGCAACAGATGTATACTTAGGTTCGCCTGTGAGAAATATTGTTTCAATTGATTTATCAAGAGTTCGATTTGCATCTGCAATTGTTTTCTCGTATTCAAAATCGCTTACATAGCGTATGCCTCTTAAGATAAACCTTGCACCGATCTGCCTGCAAAAATTCACAGTTAATCCTTCATACACTGCGCCTTCAACTTTCGATTCATTCTTAAAAATCTCTTTTACCCAACCTAATCTTTTTTCAGGTGTAAACATCGGAGCTTTTGATGTATTGATACCAATACCCACCACTATTTTATCAAACAGCGGTAATGCACGGGTGATAATATCAACATGACCCAATGTTAGTGGATCAAATGTTCCAGGGAATAAACAAATTCGCATTTGATTGCAGATTTTAGATTGCAGATTTTAGATTGGGCTGCTTAAATCTGCAATCGTCAATCTAAAATCTAAAATATTTTTAACCACTCCTATTGGATAGCAAATATAGCACTGCCATCCTCACCGCAACTCCATTTTCCACTTGCTGTAAAATGATCGATTGCTTGCTGTCGGCTACATCACTGTCAAGTTCCACTCCCCTGTTTATAGGACCAGGATGCATCACAACAATTTCCTTATTTAAATTATCGAGTAATTTTCTTTTTACACCGTAGGCAATGTTATACTCACGCAATGAAGAAAATAAAACCTGGTTCTGTCTTTCTAATTGTATTCTTAAAACATTTGCCACATCGCACCACTCCAATGTTTCTTTAAGATCATAATTCACTTCTACACCAAAAGATTCACGAATATATTTTGGAATTAATGTTGGTGGACCGCATACGGTGACCTTTGCTCCCATTTTATTCAACAAATAAATATTACTCATCGCTACACGACTATGCAGTATGTCGCCGATAATGGCAACTTTTAATCCTTCCAGTTTTCCAAATTTCTCTTTCATTGAAAAAGCATCGAGTAATCCTTGCGTCGGGTGTTCATTCACTCCATCACCTGCATTGATAATTGCTGCAGGAATATGTTTTGCCAAAAAATGCGGTGCCCCGCTTGCACTGTGTCTCATCACTACCATATCCACTTTCATGGATAAAATATTTCTTACTGTATCAAGTAATGTTTCACCTTTTGCAGCAGAAGAACTGGAGACGGCAAAATTGATGGTATCGGCGCTTAGTCTTTTTTCAGCAAGCTCAAATGAGAATCTTGTTCGTGTGGAATTTTCGTAAAAAAGGTTTACGATGGTGACATCACGGAGTGAAGGGACTTTTTTTACAGGTCTTTGTAAAACTTCTTTGAATTGCTCTGCCGTTTTTAAAATAAGGGAGATATCAACTATTGAAAGGTCTTTAATGCCAAGCAGGTGTCTGGTAGAAAGGCTCATTAAAAAGCGAAGATAGGGTATTCAGCTTTTTTTAATAAAAAAGTTTATCAGAGACGATTGACCCACTTCCATGGCATTCATTATGATCATTGCCATCTTTCTCCACCCCTGCCGATCCATGTAACTTGCTTTACAGCTTCCGTTTTCTGTAATCGTCTTGAAGACTGTGATAAAAATGAAGAGCCAAATGAAAATTCTACCCTTCTTTTTTTATCGTTTGTCAAAATTAATTCTGCGGCCACCGCATTTACAGGTACATCAATAATCGGGAATTTGTTTTTAAGATTGAATAATTTCAATTGCCCGCGATTCTGCGAAGCAGCAAACAGCGCTGAGTTGTTTGCCGATGCCAGCATACAAAAAGCTCTTCCATTACCCGGAATAAAAATGCCGCTTTGCTGAATAGATAAAGAAGTAAACGTACCATCACCATTTCCTTTTAACATTAACCCATTCATTGCATCATATCGGCCAAGAGATGGTGAACTGCTAAAGTCGTTTGTATTTAAACAAATGTCGAGGTTGCCATCTCCATCAAAATCCTCTGCCACCATGCCATTTACACAGGAGAATTGTGCTTGTTCAGGCAATGCTTCCATTGTAAAATGACCATTACCATTGTTACGGATGAAAGATGTTTTAAACCAGGTTGCAGAATATTTAACGACGCCTTTCAGTTGCTCAGGTGTAAAAAGATTATCCATTGTAGCCCCTGCAAATTGGTTATAAGTCAAAAATCTTTTTTTAATGAATGGAAGCTGCTCAACTACTTCATCACGTCCGTCAATTGGAAATTCTTTTAGTACGCCATCTTTGTCAACAATATATTTCGAAGGAATACACTGCCATGTAGCGCCGTTATTATTAAAATCCTTAGCATAAATTGAAACAGGATGTTGATCACTGGCTTCTAAAAAAGAATTTTCACCAAGGTTACCTGCTATATAATCCATGTCACCATCATTATCAAAATCGCCGCTTGTAATACTATTCCACCAACCTGTTTTTCCGTTAATGCCTGATGAAGATGATATATCTTTTAACTGACCTTGTTCGTTCTTCAAGAATTTTACAGGCATCCATTCCCCTGCTATAATAAGATCTGCCCATCCGTCATTATCGAAATCTGTCCAGATAGCATCGCATACGAGGCCCATATCGTTTAATACAGGTGCAACAGTTGAAGTAACATCGGTAAATTTCACAACGCCTGCTTTTGAATCATTGCGGTAAATAAATGAAGAAACAGGTTTTGGATATTTCCACGGATTCACCCTTCCGCCAATAAAAAGATCAAGGTCGCCATCTTTGTCATAGTCGCAAGCTTTTACGCAACTCTTGCTTGCATAATTGACAGGGAAAACTGTTGAGTCTTCTTTGAAATTCCCTTTCCCGTTATTTATAAAAAACCGGTCACGATACTTAAAGGTCCATGCAGGATTTTCATATCCGCCGCTTGCAATATAAATATCAAGGTCCTTATCATTGTCTGCATCGAATATTACAATGCCGAGATCTTCTGAGGTTTTTGTAAGCCGGTTAGCATTCGGAATAAGATCAATAGAATCAAATCTTGAATCTGGTCTTTGCCTGAAGATCTTTGGACTGTTTCCATAAGAACCACCTACGATAATATCATCAAGACCATCTCCATTCAGATCACCAGCAGCTAAAGCAGGTCCGTACTCCGAAAATTTATGTGGTAAAAGTTTCTGTACGTTGAAATCTATGTAATCAATTTCCTGGTGTGTGAAATCAATACCAGATGAGTTTGCTATTTCAGTAAATAAAGATTGAATTTTTTGTTGATGTTCTTTCCAGTCAAAAATATCTTTAGCATCAGTTTGTTTTAAAGTGAGACGCTGATCTGTTTTAATATTGTATAACGTTTGAAGCTTATTATCCGGCCATATCACAACAACGGAATCAATTGATGCAGTATTGCCAAGTCCGAAATTTGCAATAGTGCTTACTGAAGAAATGTAGCCGCGAACATTGTAATGTTCATATACCTGCTTAGCGCCTTTGTAAAAAAGTTTAACCCAGGTTCCAAACCCATCCATATTTGGTTTGTTCCCCTCAAATTTTATCTGAAGCCAATGATGAGCTGTGTCATTTTTATTTTGAAAAGTATTCTCATAAAGAATTGCTTTATCATTAATGTTATTAATAACAACATCAAGATCGCCGTCGTTATCAAAATCAGCATAGGCGGCGCCATTTGAAAATGTGGGGTCAGTCATTCCCCATTCAGCAGTTTCATTTTTAAATCTCAGGTCGCCACCATTTTTAAAAAAATAATTATGCAGCTTTACTTCAGGTATTTGCTCCAGTAATTGCTCTTTGGATGCTACCAGCTGAGCCTCTTGTCTGAATGTTGCAAAATCATGATCGGTTATATCTTTTGGAAACCCGTTTGTGACAATCATATCACGATAGGAGTCATTATCAAAATCCGCCACCAATGGAGCCCAGCTCCAGTCTGTTTCTGTTACGTTGCTGTAAAAACCAAGTTCGGAAAAGATGGGCTCACCTACTGAATCATTTGCAAGCTTGCGATTACCCATATTTAACTGCAACGTGTTTCTTACATACTGGTAATGATATCCGAAACGATCAGAGTTTTGGTAGGTTAAATAACTTATCGGCATCAACATCATTTTCTTCCGGTAATTATCTTCCGGGTTCATATCCAATTCAATGATTTCTGATAATCCGTCATTATTGATATCAATAATATCAGCACCCATTGCATTCGCTGAACTATGCTTCAGGTAAGAAGAAATTTTATCTGTAAATGTTCCATCGCCATTATTGATGTAAAGAATATTGCTGGAGAGATAATCATTCGTAACATAAATATCTTTCCAGCCGTCGAGATTTATATCCGAAATCGTTACTGCATGACCATACCCCTCAATAGTAATACCTGCTTCCTTTGAAACATTCTTAAAAACAGGATGACCAGCCACGGTATCCCAGTCATTTCTGTATAATCTGCCCGTGCTTGGAAATGAGCCATCCTTTATAACAGTTCTGAATCTATTTGGATACAATTCGGGCAACACTTCATTCACACATAAATAAACATCAAGGTCGCCATCATTGTCGTAATCAAAAAAAGCCGTCTGTGTGGTATGAGTGCTATCATTCAATCCATATTCTTTGGCCATGTTTTTAAAATGGGGTATTCCTTTTTCATCAACTCCCATATTTATGTAAAGAATATTTTCTCTTTTAGCTGCAGAGTTATTGATCGTGGCCGATACATATATGTCAGGTTTGTTGTCATTATTAATATCTGCGATGGCCACTCCACGAGACCATTTGCCTTCGCCTTCTGTTCCCGATTCTTTCGTAACATCACGGAATTTAAACCCGCCTTTATTCATGTATAATTTGTTCTCAACAAGATTGCCGGTAAAATAAATATCCTGCAAACCATCATTATTGAAATCGGCGATGCCTACACCGCCTCCGTTATAAACGTTGGAGAAATCAAGTATGTTGATCGAGTCGGTTTCTTTTATTTCATTATTAAAATCAATGCCCGAATGAGATGCCCTGATCTTTTTAAAATGGAATTGTTGTTTGCTCTCACAGCCAAACAGTACAAACAGCATTGCTGCATAAGCAGCAATTAAAATTGAAGTTTTCATTGTCATAAAAAACTAAGTAACAGAAAAAAGGTGAATTAAAAAAAGAGGCAGACCTTGTCTGCCTCTTTTTTTATTAAACGAAAAAATATTTTAGTACCCTGGGTTTTGTTTCAATTTAGCAACGCCGCCAGTTGTACTTCTATCAATTTGACTTTGAGGAATCGGGAAATACTCATTCTTACTTGCAGTGAAATTTGCAGCAGCCAAATAAGTACGTTTATTGTTTATCGAAGGATGGCTGACACCACCATGATAATCCAATATCCTGTTTATCTCAGTTGCAGCTACGCCCCAACGAACAAGGTCAAAGAAACGATGACCTTCCATTCCCATTTCAAGTTTTCTTTCAAAGCGTACAGCTTTGCGGCCATTGGCTTGTGTAGAAAACTGTGCAGCTGCTACCGGATATAATCCTACCAGGTAATTCGCAGCTGGTACGGCTCCATCTAATACAAAACCTGCAGGATTAGCAGCCCTTGCTCTTACTTCATTTACTAATTGACGAGCTCTATCAAGAGATCCAACTTCCACTTCACATTCAGCAAGCATAAGAATACAATCAGCAAAACGAATAAGGGTGTAATTATTTGCAGTGATGCCGCTTGTCCAGAAGTTGATATCAGTTTTTACTCTTTCTTGTGCTTTGTAATAAGTATTCTTAATCGGGCTGTAAGGACCACCATAAGCCTGGTCACGAACCCAGTTGTAACCCGGGTGCTTACCCCAATCAAGATAAGGAATGCCTCTGCGTCCAACTGTCCAGTCAAGACGGGCATCCAAAGTACCTGCATAAGGAGTGAATGGCTGCGCAGAAGTCAGGCCTGCATCGTTTGTGACAATTACATCGTTGTAAGTATCAGGATCAGGCAAACCAGTTACAGCGGCAGTTTTGAAAGAATTCACCAGGTCTTGTGCCGGTTGGAAGAATCCGCAACATGTACCAGGACCGCCAGTATAAGGGAAGTTCAACACTTCACCCCAACCACCATTATCAGCGCCTGAACCATCATTTACTGAATACTGAACTGCAAATACAGATTCTGTACTGTTCTTTGTATCAGCGTTAAAATTGTCGCTGTACCTGGCAAGTAAAGCATATTTAACTCCCTGTGCATTTCTGCCATTGGTATAAATATCATCAAGAACAACTTTAGCAGCGGCATGTTTGCCCTGGAACAAAAGTGCTTTAGCATATAAAGCGCCGGCAGCATATTTATTTACTCTTCCCTTTGCATTCATAGTCACTGCCAGATTATCATAAGCATACTTCAGATCGCCTTCTATTTTTGGCCAGATGTCAGCATCGTTTGGAATATTAAAATCTGTTGTAATTGTTTCATCGTAATATGGAACTTTATTCCACATTTTCTTTGCTTCAAAATGATAATGCCCTCTCAGGAATCTTGCTTCTGCCTGGATCCTTGTTTGATCAGCAGCAGAAATATCCGTAGCATTTGCCATTACTTTTAAAACACTATTGGAACGGTTAATTCCTTCATATACGATGGCCCATTTTAAATTGAAGTAATTATTAGTAGCAGTAGGAGTAAATGCTTCAATAGGATTAATATCCGGTTGGTCACCGGCATCAGTTCCTTTATGTGCATCCTGGCCACAGATACTACCATACACCCAGTTGGTACCTGAACTTTCCCAACCGCCTAAGAATATGCCTCCGCCATTTATAAAGCCATCAAGAACTGCGTAAGCTCCGATCAAAAGAGCTTCAACGCCTTTCTTATTAGCAAGTGCATTCACATCAAGGCTGCCCTTCGGGGTTTTTTCAAGAAAACCCTTGCCGCAGGAAAGTATTATCACAGTTCCTGCCATCAGAAGAGCAAAGAATTTGAATGTTATTTTTTTCATATGATTACTATTATGCGTTTTAGAAATTTATGTTTACACCAAATAAGAATTGACGAGTGGAACGAAGTAATCCTTCATCCACACCAAAAGAATCATCGGCACCAAAGATCTCCGGATCAAGACCTGTGTATTTTGTTGCAGTAAACAAATTTGTTCCCTGAACATAAATTCTCATTTTGTCAATTTTTATTTTATTCAACAGTGAAGTTGGCAGTGTGTAACCAATAGTTAAATTTTTCATTCTGAAATATGAACCATTTTCAAGGTAATATGAGTTAACTGCATTGTTGTTGCTGAAATTAGATGCATTCTCAGCAACAGGAACTGTAGCATTTGTTTTGGTCGATGTCCATGAATTGTATAAAAGATCCTTGCTCTTGTTACCCTGGAATGAAGGGAAGAAATCTACCCACCATTTTACATAATTCATGATCTCATTTCCGCTTGAACCATAAAAGAACATTGAAAGATCAAATGCTTTGTAAGATGCATTAACATTTAAGCCATAAGTAAAGTCGGGATTAGGACTTCCAAGAAATATCCTGTCAGCAGGTGTAATGGTGCCGTCACCATTTGTATCCTGGTAGCGGAAACGACCCGGAGCTTTTTCATCCTGAGCAGCAGCACTTGCAACTTCTGCGGCATCTTTGAATATTCCTAACACTTTATAACCATAGAAAGAAGATAATTCATGACCTATCTGGTTTCTAACCCAGTTACCGATACGTGAACCGCGGGTGTCATAAAAATCCAAGCCTTCAGCAAGTGCTGTGATCTCATTATTATAAGTAGTAAATGTAGCCTGCGCATCAAACTTAACTCCATTTTTACCACCAATATTTCCACGCTGTGTAATAGAAAGATCAAAACCCTTATTAGTCATTGAAGCTACATTGAAGAATGCAGGGTTAGAAGCAGCGCCTGCACCGGCTGCAGCAAGAGCTGGTAATCTGAAAAGAAGATCTTCTGTTTTCTTGCGATAATAATCGAAAGTAACTTCAGTTTTTCCGTTAAATAATACCGCATCAAAACCATAGTTCTGTGTGATATTAGTTTCCCATTTACCACCAGGGTTACCAACAAATGATTGCTGGAATCCTTGTGCAGTACTATTGCTGGTACCATTAATATCATAGTTAGAACTACCGGGACCACCAACATAAAGGTCAAATGCATTAGCAGGGTTAATACGCTGGTTACCCATTCTGCCGTAGCTACCACGGATCTTCAGGTCATTTAACCATCTTACATTATCCATAAAAGATTCTTCAGTTACACGCCAGCCGATAGAGAAGGCCGGGAACATACCCCACCTGTTTTCAGGACCGAACCTTGATGAACCATCACGTCGTACAGTAGCACTTGCGAGATATTTATTATCATAAGTATAATCTACTTTTCCAAAATATGAATTAAGAGATGCTGGTGTATATGGAGAACCATTAGCTTGTTGACCAGCTGCTCCACCAGAGTTAAGAGCCCAGAAGTCCTGGTTTTCTACAAAATAGCCAACACGGGTTCCTGAAATACCTCTGCCCCAACCTTCAACCGCTTCAGTACCGATCAATACATTTATATCGTGTACTTGAGCAAAGGTGTTTTTATACGTAACCTGGTTGGTCCATGTCCATTCACGGAAGCGATCAAATCCTTCAGTGTAACTATTACCGGTATTGTTCTCAGAGTTCTCGTAAGTTTTATAACTAAAGAAATAATAATTGCTATAATTAAGCTGACCGCCAAAGCTTGTTCTTGCCGTAAAATGTTTAAGAAAATCAACTTCTGCATAAATGTTACCAAATATGTTCATATTCTGTCCGCGGTTTTCTTTTCTGCGGAAACTGTTTGCAACAGGATTATTAGCATTACCAAGGTTTGGAGCTCTTGAACCACCAAAATTTCCCTTTATATCATAAACGGGAATGATAGGTTGGTTACGATAGGCATGACCAAGTTCAGTACCTTCTCCGTTATTACCATTGTTTCCAACAGTATTATCATTGTTTGTTCTCACCTGGAGGTTTTGCCCTATCCTGAGATTTTTCTTTACATTAAATTCTGTATTAACTCTCAAAGTATATCTTCTGTAATAACTATAAATAAGAATACTTTTCTGATCAAAATAATCAAAGCTCATTAGATAACGGCTTCTGTCTGCACCGCCGGAAAGAGTGATATTATGATTCATTACAGGAGCATTATCAGTAATCTCATCATACCAGTCAGTACCTGCTTTATTTGCTCTCATGATCAGGTACGAACCATTGATGTCATCTAAATTCAAGTTGTATAAATTTGGATTAACTGAAGGATCACCTTCCATTTTACCTGAAGGAAGGATATAATCAGGTAATCTTGGCGTTGTACCGGTTCCGTACTGAACAGTTGGTACAGGTTGCCCTGAATTTCTATACGCCAACCAGGTAAGATCAGCCATTTCCTGTGAGTTCAACAGATCCCAGCCTTTGCCGGGAGATTGCTGACCATAATACATGTTATATGTAACTTTTGCTGTTCCACTTCTTCCTTTTTTAGTGGTAACAATAATTACACCGTTAGAAGCACGGGCACCATAAATGGATGCGGCAGCGGCATCTTTCAATACTTGCATAGATTCAATATCGTTGGGGTTTAGTCCGCTGATACCTCCTGTAGGTATACCATCGATAATATACAATGGTGCGTTGTCTCCAAATGAAGAAAATCCGCGAATCCTTACAGAAGACTCCGTACCCGGACGATTATCCTGGGTAACTGTAACACCAGCAACCCTTCCCTGCAACTGGCTTGAAGCATTTGCTGCGGGAACAGATTTGAGATCGCTGACTTTTACAACAGATACCGAACCTGTAATATCCTTTTTGGCTTGTGCAGTATAACCGGTAACAACTACTTCATTCAAAGTAGTGTTAACAGCAAGCATCACAACATCAATGTTGGTTTTGTCTCCCACATTGACAGTTTGTGTTTCAAGACCTACATAAGAAATTACAAGTTGTGTTCTTCCTGCAGGAAGATTAATTACGAATGTCCCTTGTGGGCCGGTTATGGTCGCCACATTGGTTCCTTTTACTTCAACTGTTGCTCCTACTACAGGATTATTGTTTTCTTTAACTGTGCCTGATACCTGCTTTTGAGCAGATGCACAGAAAACAAACAACAGCAAAATAACAGATAGGGAAAAGTGCCTTGCCGGAATAGCAAGAAGCCGGAGTTTTCTTTTCATAATACAAGCAGTTTTTAAAATTTGGTTAGAAGGATGAAGCAATTTCAGAAAAAAAAACAACATATCCTTAATATTTTTTTGAATTTTTTTCTGAGAACCAAACAGTTGTTTGGGTTTTCCCTGAAATAAAATATCTTCTTCCAATGAAAAACTGTAATATCATCTCAATAGAAAGAAACGAGAAAATCGCTTTGTAAGGAAAATTTGAAATTGAGAAGAAGGGAAAAATCAATCATTCAAAAGGTAGACTTCATCTTTTCCATCCTTACTTTTCCAGAAAACCTTCACTTTTTGCGAAACGATTGCATCAATGGATCTGCCGATATAATCCGGTTGTATTGGTAATTGTCGGCTGAAACGACGATCAATTAAAACACATAACTCAACTTTTTCAGGTCGGCCAAAATCCAGCAAAGCATCCAAAGCTGCACGAATTGTTCTGCCTGTGTAAAGCACATCATCGATCAGCACAACATTTTTTCCTTCAATTGAAAAAGGAATATCGGTGCGGTTAGCAATATGAAGTTGTTTGCGTATATCATCACGATAAAAAGTGATATCCAGCTTCCCATATTGAATTTTACCACTCACGATCTCATTTTTTATTTCTTCTACCAACTTATCTGATAAAAAAATTCCACGAGGTTGCAACCCGATCAACACTGTATTCTCAAGGTCAACATGATTTTCCAATACCTGGTGTGCAAGTCGTTTGATCGTTATCGCTAATTCCTGTTCCTTTAAAATAGTTTTCAACAGCAAAAATTTTAATAAAAGTAAGTAAGGTTATTAAAACATTAAGGATATATTCTTCGTATTGTTGAAAATTCCGGGTTAAAGCATCCGGTCAAATTCTATTCTTCAATAAATAAAAAAGAGGTTGCATTAAGCAACCTCCTTTTCATCATATAATTATTTGTTTAGTTAGAACCGGATTTTCTACCACCGCCAATACAAACACCGAGCTTAATTCCAATATAACTATTATTAGAAGTCAGGCCTGTTGTTGGATTGCCATTCTCATCATAACCGTCGAAGGTTGTTTTAGGAACAATATTGTATTCAAAACCAAAACGGAAGTGTCCTGCTTCAAGACCTGCTCTTGCCATTCCACCAAATTTTGATCCGCCAGAAACTGCTCCGGTAGTTGACGTAACTTCGGCGGTCGCAATTGTAAAAATGCCAAGACCTGCACCAGCAAATGGACGAAAAGAATAATTGTCTTTGAAATAATAATCACCTGTAAGAAGGTAAGAACCGGAAGCTTTTACACTTACATCATTAATGTTACCATTGTCATCATAACCGCCGAATCTTGCAACAACGGCTGCTTCCATACGTAAACCAACGGCAAGATTAGGTATCACTGCATATTTTGGTTCAACTGCAAACAATACTCCGCCTTTTGCGCCTTCGCCACCAGGAATGGCATAACCTACGCTAACATCAACTTTGAAAGGCTTTAAATCATCTTGAGCAGAAGTAGAAAAAGAAAAAACAGTAATACAAAGGATGGCTAGTACATTTTTCATATCAATTTGGATTTAGTTAATAATGGCGCCAAGATAAGGTGGCATTTTCTATTTCAAAATGATTTTTATCACTTTATTTTCCAAATTTTACTATATGTTCAAGTGACTCTTACTAAGATAAAACGCCGAGATTAACCGTCACTTTTCCTGCAGGAAGGGATATTTATAATCTGTAGGCGGGTTAAATGTCTCTTTAATTGTTCTTGCACTTAACCAGCGATACAAATTCAAAATACTTCCAGCCTTATCATTTGTGCCACTTGCCCTTGCTCCGCCAAATGGTTGTTGCCCTACCACTGCGCCGGTTGGTTTATCATTTATATAAAAATTACCGGCGGCATTTCTTAGTTTGTTTGTTGCAAGCTCTATTGCTGCTTTATCTTTTGCTATCACAGCACCTGTTAATGCATATGGTGAAGTTGTATTAACCAGGTCCAAAGTTTTTTCAAACTGGTTTGCATTATATATATATATAGTAAGCACCGGCCCGAAAATCTCTTCACACATAGTTACATACTTCGGATCTTTTGCCTCAATGATGGTTGGCTGAATAAAATATCCCTCGCTTTTATCACACTTGCCTCCTACCCATATTTCCGCTTTCTTATATTTTTTTGCGTTGTCAATATATTTTTTTATGCTATCAAAACTTTTTTCATCAATCACTGCATTTATAAAATTGGTAAAATCTTCGGGGCTTCCCATTTTAAAACTCTTTACACCGGCGATCAATTTCGCTTTTACTTCTTCAGCAATATTTGATGGAATGTATGCTCTTGATGCTGCAGAACATTTTTGTCCCTGGAATTCAAATGCACCGCGAAGCAATGCAGTTACAACAACATCAGGATCGGCAGTTTTATGTGCGATCACAAAATCTTTACCACCTGTTTCCCCAACTATTCTAGGATAAGACCTATAACTACTCATATTCTTTCCGATCGTTTCCCACATATAATTAAAGACACCTGTTGAACCGGTGAAGTGCACTCCTGCAAAATCAGGATGATTGAAACATACATTTCCAAGTATAGGTCCGCTTACATAAACTAAATTGATAACACCATCCGGCAAACCAGCTTCTTTCAGTATCCGCATAAACATTTGCGCAGAATAAATTTGTGTATGTGCAGGTTTCCATACAACAACATTACCACACATAGCTGCACTTGTAGGCAGATTACCACCAATAGCCGTAAAGTTGAAAGGAGTAATAGCTAAAACAAATCCTTCAAGCGGACGATACTCCATTCTGTTATGCATACCCGGGCTGCTGATCGGTTGTTGCTTATATATTTCACTTAAGAAATGAACATTGAATCTTAAGAAATCAATTAACTCACATGCAGCATCTATCTCCGCCTGGAAAGCATTTTTACTTTGACCAAGCATCGTGGTTCCGTTCATATATGGTCGATACTTTGTCGCCATGAGGTCAGCAGCTTTCAAAAAAATATTGGCTCTTGTTTCCCAAGCCATATTCGCCCAACTTTCTTTTGCAGCTAATGCTGCATCGATTGCCTGGGTAACATGTTTTTCATTTCCTTCGGAATAAGTTCCAAGAGTATGAGCAATCTCATGCGGAGGATGCAGCGTTCCTTTTTTATTTGTTCTTACTTCTTTACTGCCTATATACATCGGCACATCGATCTGCTCTTTTTTTAATTCTGCTAAAACTTCTTTTAATCTTTTTCTTTCAGGAGAACCGGGAGCATAACTTAATACTGGTTCATTTGCAGGCATCGGGTAAGAGAAATAACCTAAGTTCATAATGAATTATTTTAAATAATCTTTTACTGCTTTACTAATTATATTTCTAACGCTTTTCCATGTCTGGCCCTTCAAAGATTTTGGATCATTGTCAGCATCCGCCTCAGCAAAATAAGTCATTGCCTGTGGTATAGATATCAAAAACATTTGCTCTGGAAATTTTTGAAAGAAAAAACGTATAAAGTCATCAACGGAATAATGATCTAATAATTCAGCAATATCCCAAAAATCCTTTTTTCTTGCTCTTCTTAGTACGGTCGCTATTTTCATAGCGATAATATCTTCCGTACTATAGAATCTTATCCCTGCCTCTATGTCCAATGGTCTGATCAGTGGAAACTTGTACTTCACCAAATCAATTTTTATTTCGTCAATAAAACAAAAAATTCCAAGAGGGTTCCCTCTCTCTTCATAAAAAAAACTTTTTCCGAACTTCTTCTGTAAAATAGCCTGGATAAATGTTTTATCAAAATCCTTTTCAGTAAATAAATCAACATCCTCAGATATCCGATGCCCGAATTTTAAAGAAAGAGCAGTTCCGCCTACCAATGAGAAAGCCGACAACTCTTCAATGAGCATCAACTCATTTAGTATGGCCAGAGTTCTTTCATGAACTGTGTTTGTGTATAGCATCGGAAGTTTACTGGAGGTGTATCAAAAATTGCAGAAGCAAGGTACATTTTAATTGCCGGCAAATATTTAGCCTTTGTAAGAACTTCTTTTATCAACTGGTCGCCATAAAACTTTCTTACTTGCCTGATATCATCTACATCACCTCTTTCAAAAACCCGCTCAATTACAAAAGCATATTTCTTCCGATAGTCTATCTTATCAAAATCTACATCCCAGAAAATTCTTTTTTGCAAAATCGGTTTCTCCATAATGCAAAAATAACTATTAACTCTGTGATTCCTTTTCACTCATTAAATACGCTTTTATAAATCCATCCAGTTCCCCATCCATCACCGGTTGCACATTTCCCACTTCAAAATCTGTACGATGATCTTTGATCATTTTATAAGGATGAAAAACATAAGAACGAATTTGTGAACCCCACTCTATTTTTTTCTTTGATGAATTAGTTGCATCCTTTACGGCTTGTCGTTTGCGAAGTTCTTCTTCATACAAACGGCTCTTCAACATTTGCATGGCGAGTTCCCTGTTACCCAGCTGCGTTCTGTCCTGTTGGCAAACCACAACAATGCCTGTAGGAATATGTGTTAATTGAACTTTTGTTTCTACTTTATTTACATTCTGTCCGCCAGCGCCACCACTGCGTGATGTTTCCATTTTTACATCAGCAGGTTTTATTTCAATATTAATCGTATCATCCACTAACGGATAAACAAACACCGATGCAAACGAAGTATGACGACGGGCATTACTATCAAATGGTGAAATACGAACCAAACGATGCACACCGCTTTCTGCTTTTAAAAATCCATATGCAAAAGGGCCCTCAAATTCGTAAGTACAGGTTTTAATTCCCGCACCATCGCCCCACTGCCAATCCAACTCTTTTACTTTCCACCCCTGCTTTTCTCCATACATACGATACATACGTGCAAGTATCTCTGCCCAATCCTGGCTTTCTGTTCCACCAGCACCAGAATTTATTTGTAATACAGCCGGCAATTCGTCTTCGGGTTCATTGAGTGTTGCTTTGAATTCTGCATCATCAAGCATTGTTAATGCTTTATCGTACGCAACTTTTGTTTCTTCTTCCGTTGCATCGCCTGCTTTCCAGAAATCAAACAACACGGCAAAATCTTCTACTGCCGATCCTGTTTGTTTATACAGATCAACCCAGTATTCATTCACTTTTATTTCCTTCATGATGGAAGTCGCACGGGCATTATCATTCCAAAAACCGGGACTTAGTGAAAGCTGCTTATCATTCTGGATCTTATCAAGACGGTTATCGACGTCAAAGAAACCTCCTTACCCCGGCAATGCGGGACCGCATATCATTCAATTTTTCGATTGTCATAGTGGTGCAAATATAGTTGAAAGTTGCCAGCTGAAAGTTGAAGGTTATTGTGAGCCCAACGGCATTGCTACTATTAAGCTTTCGTTGCGTCGCACTCTTGTACGACAACAATTCTATTCAGCAAAAATTAAACTGTTGAGAATGTTCCGTAGGAACATTTGATGGGTAGCTTAATAATTAGGATGGTCATAACGTTCCATCGGAACGTTTGGTGCAATCGGAATTCTAAAATTTGCATCATGCGTTCCTACGGAACGCTGATATATCGTCAAAAATCTTTTTCTACCCACCATGTGTCCCTACGGGACATTTTCTTTTTCCTGATTTCATTTTTCTATTGTTATTATTCTTAATTAGATTTGGAATAACAATTTGCCAAAGTTGCGAGTTTGGCTCAAGCAGTTTGGACAATTCATTTTATAAATTAGGATATGAAAATAGAAGGATATGCACCTGACATACAGCTTAGATACAATTTTACTTATAACTTCTTAGTGGGAGCTGCTGCCTTGACAAAATTGGCTATCGAAATAGAAAATAAAGGGAAAAATGCAAACGAGACAGAGCGTTTAGAACACAAAGCTTTTGTTGCAGGATGTATAATGCAATCTGTTGCTGCATTAGAGTCAGAGGTTTGGAGTTTACTTAATCATGGACCTGGTCACCATTTAGGAAGTAACGGACTTGACAAAGAATCAAAAGAGATACTTTCGATAGTTGCCGATAGTTTTGAAAAAGAATCGGTCTTAAAAAAATATGATCTTATTCTACAATTAATAAGGCGAAAGAAGCTTGACTTAGGAGTTCAACCAATGCAAGACTTGAACTTGCTAATAAGTTTAAGAAATGAGATAACTCATTTTAAATCTTTATGGACTAATGAACTAGACAGAAAGAAACTTTTTAAGACTTTGGAAGACAAAGACTCAAATCCACCGACATATGTCCCAGAGGGACGGCAGAATTTTTTTCCGCATATCTGCCTAAGTTATAGACGAGCAAAATGGTCACTCGACACAGTTGTATCGTTCATAGATTACTTTTATGATGAATTAGGAATAAAATCTCCGTTGGACGGACAAGATAGAAAACTAATTATCGTTTAAATCCAACATGAAATAATAAAATCTTCAACAAGTTCAGTAGAATTACAGAACGATCAATGGAGCGTCGCAACGAAAGCCCAATAGTAGCAACTCCGCCGGGCTCATAATAATTTTTTACTTTCACCAATCATGAGCCAACTCGTAGAAGATATTTCCGATACTGTACGATGGGAGGCCATCCTCAGGGCCGAAAAAAGTGAAAGACCCGATGCAGTTTTTCATGATCCATTTGTTCGCTGCCTTGATGTAGAAAGAGGGAAACAAATTGTCGGTCGCCTGCATTAATTAAACAAACGTTAATTGTTAACAAGTGTTATCGCTGAATAACTTTTGCTGTAACCACGATTTAAAATTATTTTTAACGACTCTATAGTCTTATGATTCTTTCAATTAATATTAAAAAATGAAAAAACACCAGCCAGCTCTTTTAATGACAGTTGCATTTATTATTTTTTCTATAGCATTAAATGCGCAGAAAAAGAAATTTCAGAATGATACTACTTATTATGAAACATTCAGGGATAAATTAAATATCCGTTTGTATCTCTCACAAAAATATGTACATCTCAACATGCCTTCTGAAGGAAACATAGCCGACCTTGAATATAAAGCCAACCGCAAATTGAATTTAGGCGCCGGTTTTTCTTACAGGGGCATTACTGTTAATATTTTTAATGGCTTTAGTTTTTTAAACTCAAAAGATGAACCCAAAGGAAAAACAAAAGGGCTCGGTTTGCAGATCCATTTATTTCCAAAGAAATGGGCAATCGACCTGATAGCTGAACTACCAAAAGGTTTTCACATTGAGCCAAAAGGATTGGCTGCAGCAAGTGCAAATGATTATTATTACCGAGCTGATATCAAATCAACTCTCTACGGCATTTCAGCTTATAGAGTACCCAACAAAGAAAAATTTTCATACCGTGCCGCTATTGCTCAAACAGAATGGCAAAAAAGATCTGCGGGATCATTTTTATATGGTGGCGGAATTTTTCATGGCTCTTTGCAAGGCGATAGTATTCTGATACCTACAGTACTGGAGAATCAGTATCCCGAAAAAGGTGTAACCAAATTGACCTATACTACAGTTGGACCCGGAGTTGGATATGCACATACATTGGTTGTTGACCAACACTTTTTTGTTACCGGCTCATTAGTATTTAATGCCAATGTAAATTTTGTTTCAGAAGAAGGAGCTAAAAAAGAAAAGAAAACTTCTTTTAATGGTAGTAATGTATTTAAAGCTGCCATTGGATATAACAGTCCCACATGGAACTTCAGTGCTAATTGGCTGGGGCATGGACTCTGGATAAAAGGTCCATCAACAAATGAAAATTATTTTTTCCCAGCAGGACAGGTTCGTGTTGTTATTGCACATAAATTTGATTTGCATAAACACCATAGTTGATCTGGAAAAAAATATTTGCAAAAAGGTTGGCTTTATTTGTCAACCTTTTTTATCTGTTATAATAAATGCTGTTTAGCCAACTGCATTACTACTATCAGGCTTCCGTTGTGTCACTCACTTATACTTTCTCCAATTCTATTCGGCTAAAAGAACTAGCCTGTTTACCTTTATAAAAAATCAGTTATATGAAAAAGATAAATACGGTCCTGGCATTCTTTGCAGGCGCATTTATAACGTTTGGCATTTTAGCATTTGACAATAAAAAACAAACCGAACCATATATTTTGATACACGAAAAAGATATTGCTGTACAACAACCCGGCCCGCATAATGGCGGCGGCAGCACAATTGCCTTTCCTTTTTTTGAAAAGACAAAAGATTTTAAAATGGCTTTCAGAAAAAGAATTTTAAAACCCGGTTCATCCATCGGTTACCATTTACAGGAAGCTGATGAGATATATTATATCTTAAGCGGCAATGGCGAAATGAAAATGAATGGAGAATCATTTCCGGTAAAAGGCGGCGATGCAATTTTAACAAGACCCGGCAGCAGTCATGGGTTAAAACCAACCGGCAATGAAGAGCTTACCGTGATCATCTCTTACCAGTTGAAATAAAAATTATTTCCCTCCTATCATCCTGATCACCTTTTCCAACGCTGCATTAAACTCAGCAGGCTTTTCGATCATCGGGTAATGACCAGTCCCGTTTACATAAACAACTTCTGCAGAAGCTTTGCAATACTTCTTTAATGAGTCAATTTGAGTAATATTAAAATCGCTGTTCACCAAATAAAGTTTATGACTTAATTGCTGCATCATGTCTTGTTCTTTTTGAGCAACATCAGCAAGCGAACGGATCACTTTAATGGCAATAACCGGATCATTGGCCTTAATATCTTTCATTACTCTGTTTACACTTACCGTATCAGCTTTCGGTGGAAATAGATATTGTTTTGTAAACATTTCAACTGTTCCTGAAAAACTGCTGTCCATCATTGCGAAAAAACTTTCGTTTTGCTTTGTTTGTTCTTCTGAACGTTTTGTGCCGGGACTCTGAAGATTATCAATTCCCACAATACCGATAACCGACTCCGGATATTTAGTATCGACGAGCAAAAGAATATCTCCGGACATTGAATGACCGATGAGAATTACATTCTTTAATTTTTGTGCTTTGATAAATTCATTTATATCAGCAGCATATTGTTCAAATGTCCACTCAGTTCTATTCTTACCTGACTGACCAAAGCCGGGCAGATCAAGTGTCACTACATTATATTTATCGCAGAAATATTTTGATTGAATATCCCAATAGTCTTTGTTAATACACCAACCATGTACAAAAAGTAAGGTTGTATCTCCATTACCGCACTGATCATAAACAATAGAAACATCATTAACTTTTAGTGTTGCATTTTCTTTTCTATCAGGCTCGTTTGAGCATGATGATAAAATAATCGTTGATAATAAAAAAAAGAAACATGTCCTCATATATAAAAAATTATAAAAGCAAATGTGGCAAATAATTCCTTTTGGCAGTAAAAAATATTTCGTGAACTTTAGTATTCATTTAAAATAACAATATGAAACGCTACACGTTACAATCTGCCTGCTGTTTTGCATTTATATTTTTATTTGTCTCTTGCAAAAACGAGGACAACAATAAAGAAGCAGATAAAACAGAAGCAAAAGCTCCAAAACTAAAAGAAGAAATTGTAGAGTATAAGATCGATAGCCTTACGATGAAAAGCTATATGGTGTACGATGAAAATATACAAGGCAAACGTCCTGCTGTTTTAGTTGTGCATGAGTGGTGGGGCTTGAATGATTATGCAAAAGGCCGTGCAAGAATGCTTGCTGAAATGGGATACATCGCAATGGCAGTTGATATGTATGGTAACAACCGAAAAGGCGAAAACCCAGATGAAGCAGGTAAACTCGCAATGCCATTTTACCAAAACACCGCAATAGCAAAAAAACACTTTGATATGGCGTTGGATGAACTCAAAAAACATCCACAAGTTGAACAAAGTAAAATTGCTGCAATGGGTTATTGTTTTGGCGGTGCAGTTGTAATCGGAGTTGCCAGGTTAGGCGAAGAACTGAAAGGTGTCGTGAGTTTTCATGGTAATTTGAATGTGGTTCCTGCGGTAAAAGATCTATTAAAGGCAGATGTGTTGGTTTGTCATGGCGAAGCTGATTCATTTATACCAAAAACTGAAGTTGATCAATTTAAAAAACAAATGGATTCGATTGGCGCAAAATATACTTTCAGGTCATATCCCAATGCGACACATTCATTCACAAATCCTGATGCAACAGAAATGGGGAAAAAATTCAATATGCCAATAGAATATAATGCCGCAGCTGATTCCGCATCATGGAATGATATGAAAGATTTTTTTGCTAGAATATTTAAATAATAAATTTTATAAATAATGCGGAAGAGGTTGGCTTTCACCAGCCTCTTTTTATTTTAAAATTCTAAAATCACTTTCCTTCATAAGATTATTCCTTAACTTTCTTGTCAACGATAAAACTTCACTACATGAGAAAGCTATTATTCTCCCTTCTTTTTATTTCTACGATTGCATCAGCACAACAACCGGAAAAATTTAATGGGCTTAATATGAACCTTGGAAATCTTTTCCGGTTGAGTGATGCAAAAACAAGATCAATCAGTCCTGAAAATCTTACCGGCGAACCTGGAAAAGGCGGAATGGCAACATTGGAAAATGGCAGTGCAAAAAATGCTGCAAGAGAATTGGGACAGGGTTGGAAAGTAAATCCCTTTGTAGTTATAAAACCGGGAGAAACATTTACATTGGCCGAAATAACCGGGCCCGGCGCTATACAGCATATTTGGATGACACCAACTGGTAATTGGCGTTATTCCATCATTCGTTTTTATTGGGATGGCGAAACTGAACCATCGGTTGAAGTTCCTGTTGGTGATTTTTTTGGCGCTGGCTGGGGTTCCTATTCACACATGAATTCATTGGCGGTAACAATTAATCCCGGCAGCGCATTTAATTGTTATTGGGTAATGCCATTCAGAAAAAAATGCAA
>Ga0209797_10000150_pt1 | contig 31153 bp, 30 predicted proteins | sample DOMMetBare3Fresh_2_FD_187472 | JGI IMG/M metagenome (GOLD analysis project Ga0209797, IMG submission 187472) | Wetland sediment microbial communities from St. Louis River estuary, USA, under dissolved organic matter induced mercury methylation -... | ecosystem: Environmental > Aquatic >... | reverse complement strand
ATACAGCTGCGTCAAGAACGGCGGTGCTCCGGTAGTGAGCAATTCGTTAAGTCTGGCACTCGCCGACACGGCTGTTTGTACCATTACGAACAGCGACATCCAGCCTCGTTTGATCGTGATCAAACACGTCATCAACGACAACGGTGGAATGGCAGAGGCAGATGACTTCACCATGACGGTCACCGGCACGAGCATGCCAAATCCGGGGCCGACTCCAAACTCGTTCCCGGGCGCGGAATCGCCGGGTACCAACGTTGCTCTCAACGCCGGTTCGGTCCATGTTGACGAAATGATGCCAATGGGTCCGCAGGCCTACGCTAAGAGCTATTCGGGCGACTGCGACAGCTCGGGCAATGTGACTATAGGCGTCGGACAGACCAAGACGTGTACAGTGACGAATGATGACCTTGCTCAAACGCTGGTCACATCGTCATCGCTTTGCACGTTTGACGTCGATTCGAGCACGCCGGGCAATCAGTTCAGGCTGCTGTTCACTCCAGACATAACAGTGAGCGGCACAAACAAACTGAACGCGACTAACCCGGGACAGACGTTTTACAACGTGTTTTACGCTCCGACAACACCGGGAAGTACGGAAACGATCTATCTAAAGATACCGTGGCCGTACGTTACTCAAGGTGCGACGCCAATACACATTTACGGCGATGACACTGTCATACAGAACGTAAATGGACAGCAGTGCATCACGCCCGGAACGGGATTTGGCAGCGCCCAAGACCAGATCGTGTTCAGCACACCGAATTACGACGGCTTTGGCGATGTAGCGACGGTGCCGGTAACCTTCACCTGGCCGGCAGGCGAGACGTTTGTTTACATTAACATCCATCTTGACTACGGCCTGAAGGGTACGACGGGATACACAAAAGGTATGAATAACGAAGCAATCAGCATTCCGGTAACCATACCGGAAGGTCAGCCGTACGCGTTCGACGCCATGAACAGCGTTCCTCTTCTTGGACACACGGTTTATAGCACCAACTCGTTCAAGAAGAATACTGGCACGGGCGGTCTGGTTCGGCTAAACAGTGATCCGGTCCCGGATGCCCAGATGGAGTTGTGGTCCTGGGAAAACGTCAGAGTGGGCACGGGCTTCTCGGATGATGACGGCTGGTACCTGATCGGTTATAGACACACCGGCCGGCAACAGCTTTACACCGTTAAATGGACAAGACGCGGGCAGGTCATCGCCACAAAGCAGATAACGCTTAAGGCAAATGGCTTTGCTCAGGCTGACTTCCCGTAAATCGGCTAGGCCGAGAGGCTTATATCGGAGGCTGCCCGCGTGGCAGCCTCCTTTTTTGTCCCGCGCAGCCGGCTAACTGACATGCGGGCTATTCACACCTAATCCTTGTCTAGCGAAAATCTTCGCCCTCGTCTTCGGCGTCCTCCCGGCACGCAAAGCCGCCCGCCTCGACCCGATCGAGTGCCTGCGTTACGAATAGCTACTCACACTTGAGCCGTTTGAACGGAAAATCGATCGCCATTTCCTTTTCGCCGTTCTTGCCTTCGATACGAGCGGCGAGTTTGTCCGGCCCCGCATTTCGATAGATCACCCGATGTGGAAAATCATTTTGCAGATTCTCAAAAACCAGCTCGTCCTTAGTAGCTGTCTTAAGGGCAAAGGGTGTCGCAGTTGCTGCGTTTGGCAATTGGGCGAAAAACTTTGCGGAATCATTATCCTGAGCAATGCGCATCATTTCCCACGACACGAGCTTTCCGCTTTTAAAGGTTCGCCCGATACCAAACAAAGTGCCGCCATCCGACGTCGTCCACTGCTCCAGCGTTACAGTCCCGCTTTTGTCATTTTCCTTTTGCCAGCAGCCCGTCAGCCATTTCACGGTCGTGATATCCGCTTTACCCTGTCCGTAAACCGACGATGCGGCGATGAACACAACCAATATCAATAAGATGTTAAACTTCATAAATTTTCTCCTTAACCCAATATTGGGTATGCCGAAAATTTACCGTATCGGCACTGTAGTTGTATTGTAAAAATCCGACAGAGGTCATGCATCAACAAAGAGTCCCGACAGCATCAGGTCACTGCCAAAATACTCCATCGGCGTTACCCCTGCGAAGGTGCGAAAATCCCGGATCATGTGTGACTGGTCATAGTATCCGGCAGCAAATACGTGGTCGAGCAATACTGAATTATCTTTGTCGGCACTCGCGAGTAATGATTGAAATCTGATTATTCGAGCAAATAGTTTTGGGGAGAGCCCTATCTGCTCGTTAAATGCCCGCTCCAGTCGACGCTCGGACCAACGCAGATCGGCGGCACAACGAGCGATCTGCTTCGCTCCGTTTGTCGAACGCAGAATAGAAACGCAATTACTCAGTTCTGCACTCACTTGCCGGGCATTCACCGAAAGTAGATATTTCTCGAATACTGCGATCCGCTCATTGAACCCGTTCGCCGCAGCGAGCATTTCAAAAAGCTCATTCTCGACCGCACCAATAACATCATGCAGATCTACGATTTGATCACGTATCTCGACCATCGAAATACCGAGCAGTGAAAACGCCGACTCAGAACGCAACCGCACTCCAAACATATCCGTTTCCCCGCTCGGCCCGATCACCAATTGCGAAGTCAGCTGGCCCGCGACGATCGATCTCGGCTGGATCTCAGCCACATCAACGGAATGGTATGTCACGAATCGGTCGCGGAAATCAAAAATTATCTCTACGCAACCGTTCGGCAAAACGGGTTCCGGCCCAGACATTTCGTTGAGGCTGTATGAGAGTTCCCAGTATAGCTTTACGAAATGCTCTGAAAATCCGTGCGGCTTTGTTTCCGAATAATACATCAGGACAACTTAATTACCTGTTCATAGGACGGCACGACGACGTTCCAGCCGAATTCGTCGCGGATGTGGCCGGCCATCGCTTCGGCGGCTTCGGGCTCGCCGTGAGTCGTGAAAACCATCTTCGGCGTCGACCGCAGCCCGCTAAGCCATTTAATAACGGCTTTCCAGTCGGCGTGGGCCGAAAAGCCCTCGACCTTTTCGACGTGGCATTTGACCGGTATCCAACGCTTCATAATACGGACTTCGTGCTCGCCGTCCTGGATGCGACGACCCGTCGTTCCGGCCGCCTGATACCCGACGAATACCACAGTTGCATTCTGGTTCGGCAGGATGCGCATCGCGTGGTGCAGCACGCGGCCGCCTGTGAGCATACCCGACGCCGAGATGATTATCCGGGCGCCTTTCATATCGTTTAGCCGCTTAGATTCGTCACGCGTTGACGTTGTCATCATCGACGCGGTTCGCAGCGGATGCTGCTTGTGCGCCAGAATAGATGCATATTCGCGATCGTGCTCCTCGTGCCAGCGATTGTAAACCTGCGTCGCCTGCGACGCCATCGGCGAATCGACAATGACCGGCAGCTCGGGTATGCGTTTTTGCTCCTCGAGCTCACGGATCATATACAGCACCTCTTGCGTGCGACCGACCGCAAAAGCCGGTATCAGGATCGGGCCCTCGCGGCGGGCAGCCTCCTTGATGATCCTTACCATTTGATCGTCGGCGGCCACATCACCGTGGAGGCGGTTGCCGTATGTCGATTCGCACATTAGATAGTCGCAGTCCGGCGGCGGCGCAGGGTCTTTTACTATTGGCTGATCATAATGGCCGAGATCGCCGGAGAACAAAAACTTGATCGAATCGCCGTTTTCGCGAGCATTCTCCAGTTCGACCAAAACGAGACTCGCACCCATAATATGCCCGGCGACCATAAAACTCGCCTTTATGCCCTCGCAAATGTCATAGGGCTGGCCATCATTCGGCACCGGCCTAAGTCGTTGGAGTGCTGCTCTTGCATCGTCTTCGTCGTATAGCGGCAACGCGGGTGTGTGGACCGTTAGCTGGTGGCGATTCCGGTAATCGGCCTCTTCCTCTTGCAGGCGTGCGGAATCCGGCAGAAGTATCTTTAACAGGTCACCTGTTGCACGCGACGTTGTGACGTCGCCTTTGAAACCAAGTTTAACGAGCCGCGGCAGCCAACCCGTATGGTCGATGTGAGCGTGCGTTATTATTACGGCGTCGATCTCGTCCGGCGAAAATGGTGGATCCTGCCAGTTGCGCTCCTTTAGCTCCTTTAGGCCCTGAAAAAGCCCGCAGTCAACAAGCACACGTTTGCCGTTATGTTCGAGCAGATATTTGGAACCGGTGACCGTCCCAACGCCGCCGTAAAATGTGATCTTCGCCATATTTCTCAAACGGCTTAACAAAAAAAAGCCGTCTCAATTCCTTTTCAGTCCAAGAGCTAGGTCTGAAAAAGAGTTTAAGACGGATTAGAGTTTATACCAAACGATTAGTGGGTTAATTCCTGCGGGAACCAGAGGACCTTGATCGGGTCGTTCGATTTCGTTTGTTCCTTTCTGAGCTGAGCAAGGCTGAGCAACTGACCCGGCGTTTCGCCATCGCTACCAAACGCCGCCCATCCGATATTAAGCTCAACCTCGATCGACTGGTCATCATTAATCTGTAATTTTCTGCCTACAAATCCTGCATTCAGTCTCGCAATGATATCTTTTGCGATCTCCGCTGTCGCGGTGGGCAAAACGGCCAGGAACTCGTCGTTTATCGAGCGGGCCAAAAAATCCATATCCCGCAGATTGTCCCTCGCCACCTGCGCGACAAAATTTAATACGCGATCACCAGTTGCGTGGCCAAATCGGCCGTTGATCTCATCGAAGTTCTTAATGTCGATCGCGAGCACCGTCAACGGTCTTTCACTTCCCTTTCGTTGGGATTCGGCGATCTGATTTTCTAATAATAGGTAAAAGGCACGCTCGTTTGGAAGGTCAGTCGTGATGTCTGTAAGCGCATTTGCCTGGCTGCGCTCGAACGCAATAGAACCTAAAATAAGCGGCGCTGCTCGAGTCCCAACTGCCTCAAAGAGCGACCAATCAGCATTGTCAATGTCAAAATCGTCGCCGAAAAACAGCTGAAGCACCGCGAAAACGCCTTCGCCGTGAAATAGAGGTATTGCGACGGCGGATACGAACGACTTCGACGTATCCATCTCTAGGTAACGGTCGATCTCAACACCCTTGCTCAAGAAACACTGTCCCGCGAGGCTATCATCAAACGAGATCATTTGACCTCTCTGTTCATCGGCGCCCTCGCCCTCCGCCTCGGCCGCCTGGAGCTGCGTCCGGCTGGTGTCGAGCCTGAACAGCACCATTGATCTAAACGGCATCAGATCACGAACACGGCTTGCGACTAACCTGAAAGTATCCGCAGGTTTTAGTGAACCTGAAAAGAATCCGCCGGCTTCATCCAGCGCTGCGAGCCCTCGTTCGATATCGGCATCATAAACCGGATCCGACGCCCTGCTCTTTTGTCTACCTCGGATCTGAACGTAGTACGAGCAGGCGCTGACTATCAAAAACGCCGCAACAATTGCCGAAAATCCGCCCGTCTTTTCACTGACATCCAGCGTGGAGTTGGCCAGTAAATAGGTAGCGATGAGAGCAACAAGCGAAACGATCGTGATCCCGATCGGATAAAATGATAAGGCCCGGCGGTTTTTACGCGTAGACTCGCTGGGGTTGTGAATAGTCATTTAAGAAAATATTGGTGGAGAAAGCGGCTGAGACAGCTGGAAGAAGCCCCACTTTTTAAGATAACTTTTTGGACTAAATTTAGTCAACATTAATTTTGCGCCCTGCAAATATCGGCACATCAGAAAATCTCGGCGCCAAACGCAAAAGATACCCAAAAATTATTTTCAAAAAAGTGATTTTTTATTGATTTTTAGGTTGACTTAACGGTCTGCTATTTCTATATTATCGTTTGCTTCGAATAAGAAAGAGTTCGGAGCAAACCGGCTGTGTTCGATCAGCCGAAACCTGGAAACAGGTAATTTATTCTTTGAGTAAGATAGGAGTCTTAAATAAAATGAAAAAAATAATTGCACTTTCAGCAGTTCTTGTTATGGGTGCGTTAGGAATGGCTTGCGGCGAAGCTGCAAACACTGCAACAAATGCGACTAAAACAGCTGCCAACACAGCTGCTAACACGGCTGCCAACACAATGGCGAACACGATGGCCAACACTGCAAACACAATGGCGAATGCAGCGAACACAATGGCGAATGCGGCTAATTCAGCTGCGAACGCAATGAAACCTGCGGCTAACGCAATGGCGAATGCGGCTAACTCAGCTGCGAACGTTAACAAAAAGTAGTAGACGCTGCAAAGCAGCTAATATGCTGAAAGTGCTTTGCCAAATGGCAAGGCACTTTCTTTTTTGTAGCGCCATTGCCTTGTGAACGACTCAAAGAAAGTTTCGTGCAAAGGTGGTTTTTTGCATTTCGCAGGTTGACTTATTGCTCTACGATGACTATATTGTCGAATGTTCTAAAGAAAAGAAAGACTTGGAACAAGGACTGTGCTTGCACGGTCTTCGGTAAAATAAATTAGATCTAATCTTTGAGGAAGACAGGAGAAATATAATATTTATGAAAAAAGTAATTGCACTATCCGCAGTTCTTGTTATGGGTGCGTTAGGCATGGCTTGTGGTGAAACCGCAACGAATGTAAACGTTAATGCGAAGCCTGCGAATGCAGCTAACACGATGGCTAATGCCGCCAACACAATGGCGAACACGATGGCCAATACTGCAAACACAATGGCGAATGCAGCGAACACAATGGCGAATGCGGCTAATTCAGCTGCGAACGCAATGAAACCTGCGGCTAACGCAATGGCTAACACCGCTGCTAACGCTAGCAACAAATAAATCAGCTTTTAGCTGAAATGGAAAAGAGCGGACGTTCTAGACGCCCGCTCTTTTTTTGTCTTTGATTCTCCAATAGATCAAATAAGCGGTTTGAGATCTTCGATTGTTGTGACCGGCCTTTGGCAGACAAAATTCTCACAAACATAGGCCGTTGCATGCTCCTCGATGGTCCCTCGGTCCTTCAGAAGCGGAATTGTAGTCGCGTCAGTCTCGGGCGAGTCAGACAGTACGACGACAGAATTGGGACGGTATCTTGAAAGGACCGACCGAGCCAAATCGTTCCTTTTCTCTCCGATAATCACAATCTCTTTCGTATCACCCAAATAAAATTCTAACGCCGACAAAGCCCGCCCAAAACCCTGGGGATGCCGCCTGATCTGCGATGCTGCTAACTTGAGCACCGTGACCGCAAATCGCTCATATTTATCCTCGCCGGTCAGCTTTGCCAGTCGGAGTAAAACATCCGCCCCAACGGAATTCCCGGACGGGGTCGCGTTATCGTAGAAATCTTTGTTGCGGACGATGAGATCTTCGTGGTCGTTCGATGTGAAAAAAAATCCGCCGTTCTTCTGATCCCAAAATTCGATGATCATCACATCGGCGAGCCGCTTTGCTTCGATCAAATACGTCACCTCGCCTGATACCTGAAAAAGCTCGATCAAGCTATCCGCGACATTGGCGTAATCCTCAATATACCCGTTAAGTTTTGCGGTCCCGTCCTTCCACGTCCGCAAAAGGCGCCCATCGCGTTGTAACTGCGACATTATAAACTCAGCGTTTTTTACGGCGATCTCCAGGTACTCATCGCTGCGCAGTACAGCCGCCGCATCAGCAAACGCGGCGAGCATAAGGCCGTTCCAGGCTGTCAAAACTTTCTCGTCGCGGTTCGGCTTGATCCGCTTTTCACGAACGTCCATCAGCTTTTTTCGGCTGCGTTCGAGAACCCGATTCAACTGCTCTTCCGTTATTTCTAGTGTCTTTGCAACCATCGCAGCCGGGCTCCGGACATTAAGGATATTTTTCTCCTCAAAATTGCCCGCTTCCGATACGTCGTAAAAGGCATTAAAAATTCGAGCATCCTCCTCACCAAGTAATTCGGCGATTTCGGCCGAGGTCCATACGAAGAACTTACCCTCTTCGCCCTCACTGTCCGCATCCTGGGAGGAGTAGAACCCGCCCGCGGCGTCCAGCATCTCACGTTTGACATATTCCAGCGTCTCAATTGCGATACGTTTGCAGAATTCGTCGCCCGTCACCTGAAACGCATGCAGATAGACGCGAATGAGCTGCGCATTGTCGTACAACATCTTTTCAAAATGAGGCACAAGCCATATCGCGTCCACGGCGTAACGGTGAAAGCCGCCGCCCAGCTGATCGTAAATCCCGCCGTCCGCCATTTTTTCGCACGTCTGCCGGACGATCGCAAGGGCGCGATCATCGCCAGTACGATGGTGATATCGGAGCAAGAATTCAAGAGACATCGCAGGCGGGAATTTCGGCGCTCCACCAAAACCTCCGTTGACCGTGTCAAGGGTCCGGGAAAAGCTGTTGAAAGCCGCCTCGAGCATTTCGATCGAGAGTGCACCCGCCGTTTCGACGACGCTCATCTTCTGCAGTTCGCCGACTATTTCATTGGCCGACGTTTCCAGTTCCGCCCGTCTGTCACGATAAGCCTCAGCAATACTTGTCAGTATCTGCGGCCATGAGGGCATGTTATAGCGGGAAACCGGCGGAAAATATGTACCGCCATAAAAGGGCCGCTTGTCGGGCGTTAGAAAGACATTCATCGGCCACCCGCCGCGTCCGGTGGTGAGTTGAACGAAATTCATATATATCTGATCGACGTCAGGACGCTCCTCCATATCAACCTTTATATTGACGAAATGCTCATTCATGATGGCCGCCGTCGCTTCGTCCTTAAACGACTCGTGCTCCATCACATGGCACCAATGGCACGCCGAATAGCCAATACTCACAAGCACCGGCATGTCCTCAGATCTTGCCTTTTCAAATGCCTCGTCGCCCCACGCGTACCAATCTACAGGATTGTGAGCGTGCTGGAGCAGGTAAGGACTGGTCTCATTGATAAGGCGGTTTGTAAATTTGCTTGAGCGATTCATTGATCCATTGTTTCACGCTCTATGGCGTTTTTGAAACGCGAACAACATTCTGATATATTAGCGTCATCATTTCTTATGACGTCACGTTGCATTTCAAAACTCAGTCCTATGAAGCAGCGAGCGAACCTCTTCGCCGGCGACTAATCCCGTTTCTCCGCAACACAGGCGCCCGTGCTAAACGCACCGGCTTTACCCTCAACGTTATTAATAAAGGAGAAATATCATGACACCATCATCAGAGTTACAGCGTCCGTCCATTAAGACGGAACTTCCGGGCCCGAAATCCCTCGAAATTATCAACGCCGACGCCCAGTACGTCACCCCAAGCTATCCGCGGCCGGATTACAAACTCGTAGCCGATCATGCCAAAGGCGTTTGGATCACTGACCCTGACGGCAACGTCTTCCTTGATTGCAACGCGGGCGTTGCGGTCTGCTCGACCGGACACTGCCATCCCGAGATAGTTGCGGCGATCCAGCAGCAGGTGACCGAGTTGATTCACCTATGCGGTACTGATTTCTACTACCGCCACATGCCGCAACTGGGCAAAAAACTCGAGGAGATATGTCCGATCGAGGGCCCAACTAAGACGCATTTTGCCAACAGCGGTGCCGAAGCGATCGAAACCGCCCTGAAAGTCGCAATGTATCACACACGTAGGCAGAAATTTATCTCATTTTTCGGCTCGTTCCACGGCCGCACGATGGGAGCACTTTCGCTTACCAGCTCAAAAAAGGCGCAGCGCTTGGGCTTTATGCGCCAAGCTCTTGACGTAACTCACATTCCGTATCCGAATTGTTTCCGGTGTCCGTTTAATAAGGGCAAGTGCGAAGACGGCACGTGCTGTCTCGGAACCGTCGACTGGATCGAAAAGCTTTTGTTCAATACGACAACTCCTGCGGAAGAGGTCGCCGGTATCGTTCTCGAAGTCGTACAGGGCGAGGGCGGTTACGTGCCTGCACCGCCCGAGGTTGTTCGCGAGCTTCGCCGTATTTGTGATGAAAACGGCATTATGCTGATCGTTGATGAGGTACAAAGCGGAATGGGACGCACGGGCAAGATGTTCGCCCTCGATCATCATCCCGGCGTGAAGGCCGATATCATGTGCCTCGCAAAAGGCCTCGGCTCAGGTATGCCGATCGGTGCCTGCATCGCCCGCGCCGACATTATGGACTGGCATAAGGGCGCTCATGCTTCCACATTCGGCGGTAATCCGGTCGCGTTGACCGCAGCTCTTAAGACCATCGAGCTGCTCGAAGGCGGCCTCGTGGACAATAGCCGCGAGGTCGGGGCTTATCTCGAGGCCGGATTGCGTAAGCTGATGGATAAGTACGATTGTATCGGCGATGTACGCGGATTGGGAATGATGCTCGGCGTTGAATTTGTTACGGACAAAGCCAGTAACACTGCTGCTCCTGAACTCCGGGACAAGATCGAAATGGCTTGCTTTAAGCGTGGCCTTATTATCCTCGGCTGCGGAGCCAACTCGATCCGCTTTTCGCCGCCGCTGATTCTGGCGAAGGAAAATGTCGACGTCGCTCTGGAGATTTTTGACGAGGCTATTGCGGCGGCACTTTAATAATTATCCGCTGTCGTCAATTATCAACAAACTCCTCGATTGCAGACGGCGATCTTGGGAAAGATAATAATCAAAAGGGCGGTCCCAAATCAGGGACCGCCATTCTTTCGCGAGCGACACTGAGGTGTCGTGATTAGACTATTCCTCTAACCGCAGTCGCGTAAAATCGGGAAAGAGGCTTATTCCGAAAAACCGTAACCGCGAACACGCGCCGTACCGATGTTGAAACCGGGAACGAACGCAGTTGTCTCAAACACTGCATTGAGCGCGTTCGCAGCCTCTGGCCTTAGATTGACAACAACTCCGCTCAAAGAAACGATCTCGAAACGCAAGTTGGTTAAAGCCCCCGAGGGCAGCTGCAGATCGAAAAGCGGCACGCGGCCAACGACGGTACCGTTCGCCGAAACCAGCCCTGTCAGCACAATACCCGAACCCGTTGTATCGATAATAAAGCTCTTTAGCTTAACCTGAGTGGCTCCTCTTGTCAGCGTTAGTCCTCCATTGTGAACTATTTCGCCTCTGAGTGTTTGACGATCAAGCGTGCCATCCGTTATCGGGAAAGTCGCCCTGCCGCCCCGCAAGCCTGCCGGGAAAACGCGTCCTGGAGCTATGTTCAGCGATGTCAACGCACCAATGAAACCAGAGCTTAGCTCAACCGAAGTTGTCCCGGTCAAAAGTTCGATCTGGGAGGCAGACTGCTGGCCAAAATCATGAGCCTTTGTTTGCGCAAAGGTCAAACCAACTGAAAATATGAGTGTAATTAACAAAACGATTATTTTGCTCATTTTTGTAATCTCCTTTGATTCTTAAAATTTAATGCACGAAATATCGTAGCAAAAAGGATTTCGATGAAATGGATCAAACGGATTCAACTTTCAACAAAAAAAGCCCGCACTTGGCGAGCTTTCAGGTCAGAACAATATTTCCAGGGTTAGCCCTTGGATTTCTTTATCTCTTCTAACATCACCGGAACCGCGTCGAAAAGATCGCCAACGATGCCGTAATCGGCAATGTCGAAGATCGGCGCTTCTGAATCTTTATTGATAGCAACGATCGTGCCGGCATTTTTCATACCGACGATGTGCTGTATCGCTCCCGAGATACCGAGAGCGATATAGAGTTTTGGAGCAACCGTCTGGCCGGATGACCCTATTTGCCGGTCGATCGCTAGCCACTCGCTGTCACAGATAGGCCGCGAAGCCGCAAGATCGGCCCCGAGAGCGTCCGCAAGCTGCTGAGCAAGGGCAATGTTCTCTTGTGCCTTGATACCGCGTCCCACGGCGACGATGATCTCACTTTTCGTAAGATCGACCGAGGCTTTTGCTTCCTGGAAAGGAGCCTCGGGCGTCATTCGTACGTCACCGACCGTGACATCCATCGTCTCGACGGCTGCGCTTCCCTTTTCGGCATTCTCACCCCGAAAAGCTCCCGATTGAAACGTAACAAAGTAAGGTGCGTCACCGCCGATCGTCACATCCGCATCGAGTTTGCCGAGGAAGATGCGGCGTGTTAAAACGAGCTTCCCGCCCTCAGCCTTGTATCGAATACAATCTCCGACGAGTTCGCGACCGAGCCGCGCCGCAACTTTCGGTGCAAAATCACGCACCTGGTAGGTATGCGACATTACAACGTATTGCGGATTGGTTGCCTTGATTACCTGCTCCCACGCGTCTGCGTACCCGTCCGGCGTGTACGTCCCGAGCTTATCGCTCTTTGCTACGAAGACCTTTTCGAGGTTGTACCCCGCGATCTCCTGCGCAAGCGAACAATCTTTGTTGCAAGGCAAGACGGCAGAAACCGTTAGGCCAAGATCTTTCCCCATTGCCTGCGCGGCCGCAACCGCCTCGAGCGAGGTTTTGTTTAGCACGCAATCTTTGTGTTCGATGAAAACTAAAATCATATAACGCGAACCTCCGTCCGCAACTTCTCCACCAATTCGACGGCACCGGCCTTTGCGTCACCATTTCCAAGCATCTGCGTTTGCTTTGATTTAAGAGGCATATAAACCTTTTCGATCGTAGCCGCCGAGGCGAATGTCTCGATCGATGGTGTCACGTCGCGAACTTCTTTGCTCTTTGCGGCCATAATGCCCTTTAGCGAAGCGTATCTAATTTGCGAGATGCCCGACTGAATTGTTAGTAATGATGGCAGTTTGTATGTAAACCACTGATACCAGCCGCTTTCGAGCTCGCGTTTGACACGGAGCGTGTCGCCAAGGCTGGCACGGTCAACCTCGATCACGATCGTCGCATGCGGTATGCCGAGAAGTTCGGCAAGGATCACGCCCGTCTGCCCGTAGCTCGCGTCGTCAGACTGCAAGCCAGTAAATATAAGGTCAGCGTTCTCATCGCGGATCGCATCGGCGATCAATTTTGCGATCTGGTATGCCGAGAGCGTCTTGCTGTCCTCGACGACTACGTGGATCGCTCGATTCGCCCCGCGCGCCAACGCATCTTTGATCACGGTCTTAGCACTCGCGGGCCCGAGCGTGCATACGACAACCTCGCCCTCGTCCTTTGCTTCGACGGTTCGAAGCGCTTCTTCAAGTGCGTAACCATCAGACTCGTTTGTCTGCTGAGCGACATCAGCCTCGTTTATCCATTTTTCGTCGCCCGCGATCCGCAGAACCGCATCTTTATTGGCAACCTGTTTCATTAATACAATGATTTTCATTTTTCAATTACTTATCCGAAAGTTTCTTAATTATTGACTTGGCAAGGCTTTCATTAATTTCTTTGTGTCGCGGAACAGGCTGAGATCGCTTGGTCTCATGGTTCGTGTACCAGTCGTGTTTACCGCCGTGACGCACCAGAAAGCAGCCCATCTCTTCGAGTCGCTTGATTAATTCACGCCGTTTCATCAAGAAACAAGAACGAGTTCCTCAACCCTTCGAATATAGGGAATCTCATTTGCTTCGATGTCGGCGAGCAGACCTTTGAGATTTTCGATTAGCTCCTCTTTCGACAACCCTTGCGTTTCGTAGTCCGGGTATTTATTAAGATGGCCGATATAATACTCTCCGTCTTGCCAATATGTGTATTCCAATGTCCGCATAAAGCCGATTATCCGCTAAATCGCTTAAATATCAAACACGCGTTGGTTCCGCCAAAGCCAAAATTATTCGACAACACATAGTCGACGGTAACATCCCGTGGAACATTCGGTATGTAATCAAGATCACAATCCGGGTCGGGAAACTCGTAGTTGATCGTCGGCGGCAATTTATTTTCCAGCATCGCCTTTACCGAAAATACAGCTTCGATCCCGCCGGCGGCGCCGAGAGCGTGACCGGTCATTGATTTGGTCGAACTGACCGGAATGCTGTAGGCACTGTCTCCGAATACCTTCTTGATCGCCAGTGTTTCAAATTTATCGTTATACGGCGTCGAAGTTCCGTGGGCATTGATATAGCCGATCTGATATGGTTCTAATCCCGCATCCTTGAGAGCACGCTGCATAACGCGTATCGCACCGGAACCCGTCTCGTCCGGCATTGTGACGTGAAAGGCATCGCCGCTCATTCCGTAACCGACGATCTCGGCCAGAATGTTAGCTCCACGCTTCTTAGCAAATTCAAGCTCCTCGAGGATCATAAGGCCGGCGCCTTCGCCGATGACAAATCCATCGCGCTCAAGGTCAAACGGCCTTGATGCGTGTTTCGGATCAGCATTTCGGGTCGACAGAGCCCGCATCGAGGCAAAACCCGCCACCGACATAGGCGTGATCGCACTCTCGGCGCCGCCGCAAATCATCGCGTCAGCATCGCCACGTTCGATAATGCGAAAGCTGTCGCCGATGGCGTGCGCCCCGGCGGAACAAGCTGTCGCGGTCGCCGAATTTGGCCCCTTCGCCCCGTGGCGTATCGAAACATTACCGGAGGCAAGATTGACGATCGCCGAAACGATAAAGAACGGAGATACGCGATCCGGGCCGGAATTAAGAAGCTTCTCGTGCTCACGTTCGATCGCCCAGAAATCACCGATGCCGGAACTGATATAAGTTCCGATCATTTCGGAGTTAGAATCGTCGATTACAAGGCCGCTGTGTTTTATCGCCTCGTCCGAGGCTGCGATAGCGAAATGCGAAAAGGCTCCCATTCGACGAGCCTCTTTCTTGTCGAGGAAATTGAGAGCATCGAAGTCCTTAACCTCACACGCGAAATTTGCGGAATATTTCGAGGCGTCGAATTTCTTAATATAATCGGCGCCGCTCTCGCCATTCATTAACGCGCGCCAAGTCGACGGCACGTCATTTCCGCACGGCGTCACCAGACCAAGTCCCGTAACTACAACACGACGTTTCATAGTTCTAACGATAAACGGTGAATGAAAGGACGCGAATGGCAAGGCGCCTCACCATTCACCCCGACAGTTCATCAACAACTACTTGGCTGACTTGTGCTGCTCGACGTAAGCATATGCATCGCGCACGCCCTGGATCTTTTCGGCATCTTCGTCGGGAATCTCGATATCGAATTCCTCCTCGAACCGCATTACGAGTTCGACCAGATCCAATGAATCCGCACCCAGATCTTCGATAAAGCGAGCATTTTCGGTAACTTCTGCCTCATCCACACCCAACTCATCAACGATGATCTGTTTAATCTTATCCTGTACTTCTGACATATATTCTCCTGTTCTTATAGCGTTTCTAAAGTATTTCTTAAACCCTCGGTATTTTCAATGTTGGAGCACTCAGCGTCTCTTTTAATCTGCCTCACTAACCCCGTTAAAACCTTGCCCGGACCGATCTCGATAAACCTCTCGACGCCGCCCGCACTCATATTCTCGATCGTCTGCAGCCATCGAACCGGCGACGAAACTTGTGCGACAAGCCTATTGCAGACTGCGGCGGCATCGCAATTGGTCGCTGCATCGACATTGTGCACGATCGGAAATTCAATGTCGCCGTATTCCAAATCCGCGAGATCGTTTGCAAGCCTAACCTGGGCCGGCATCATCAACGCACAATGAAATGGTGCCGATACGTTGAGCCTAATGGCCCGCTTTGCTCCTTTATCCTTCAATATGTCGCAAGCCCGGTCGACCGCTTCCGAATTCCCGGCAATCACCACTTGCGATGGCGAATTGATATTTGCCGGGCTACAAACCTGTCCATGGGCCGCTTCCGCACAACCTGCCTCGACTGTTTCGGCATCAAGGCCCAGTATCGCGGCCATCGCCCCGACGCCTACAGGAACAGCTTCCTGCATATATGTTCCGCGCTTTCGAACGGTTTGCACCGCGTCGGCAAAATCCAAAACACCGGCCGCTACAAGAGCCGAAAACTCCCCCAGACTATGACCGGCAACAAATTCCGGTTCCGCCAATCCCTCGGCCATTGCTGCGTAGTAAGCTGCCACGGACGCTGTCAAAATCGCCGGCTGCGTATTTGCCGTAAGCTGCAGATCGGCTTCATCACCTGCAAAGCACATTTCCGACAGTGAAAAGCCAAGAGCCTCGTCCGCCGCCTCAAAAACCTCGCGGGCCGCGGCAAAGTTGTCAAACAAATCCTTGCCCATTCCCACATATTGAGAACCTTGACCAGGAAAAATAAACGCAATCTTAGACATTCAATCCAAAATCCAAAATCCGAGATCTAAAATCGAATTACCGTTCCGCCCCAAGTGACGCCGCCGCCGAACGCGGTCAACAGCACGAGGCTTCCCTCTTTGATCTTACCGGACTGAATACATTCATCTATTGCGATCGGAATCGAGGCTGACGATGTATTGCCCATTTCCGCAATGTTGGAATAGACCTTTTCTTCGGGCACTCCCAACCGCGAGGCAACAGCATCGGTTATACGCTGGTTTGCCTGATGTGGTATTACCAGATCTACATCATCAACAGTAAGCCCTGCCTTTTCAAGCACTTCTGCAGAAATATCAGCCATCGAACGCACGGCGACCTTAAAAAGCTCATTGCCCTTCATCTTGAAAAAGTGTTGGCCCTCGTCGATGGTCTGATGAGTAGTGCCGAGTTTCGTACCGCCGCCCGGTGCAAAGAGCTGATCTTCGTAACGGCCATCCGATCGTATCTTGGTCGCTAATATTCCTTTGCCTTCCGGAACTGGACCAACAACTGCCGCTCCGGCCCCATCGCCAAATATTACGCAAGTCCCGCGGTCGGTGTAATCGACGTATTTTGTCAAAACCTCGGCACCGATCACCAATGCGTAACGGATCTGCCCCGTGCGTATCATCGATTCGACCATCGTCAGACCATACAGAAATCCAGAACAGGCTGCGAAAATATCCATTCCCGCGGCATTTGTGGCACCGATCTGCGCCTGAATTAATGCTCCCGTCGAGGGCATGATCTGATCCGGAGTCGTAGTGGCACAAATGATGAGGTCAATGTCAGTCGGCTCAAGACCCGCACGTTCCAACGCCTGCAGAGCGGCTTTCGTCCCGAACTGAGACGTGTATTCGTCTTTGGCGGCCTTATGGCGCTGCTTTATTCCGGTGCGCGAGGTTATCCACTCATCGTTTGTGTCCACCATCTTTTCCAGGTCGGCATTCGTCAAAATGCCTTCCGGATAAGCGTGTCCCATCCCCATGATTCCCGCGTTCTGTGCTGTCATTGATTAGAATTAGAACTCAAAATTTGAATCTTTTCAAAAATCTATTCGGATTCTTTGACGTCAATTATCTTGCGGCCCTTGTACATTCCGGTCTTTGCGTCGATACGGTGCGGGACCTTTGCATCCCCCGAATCCTTATCAAGATAAAACTGCGGTGTCGTTAGAGCGTCGTGAGCCCGGCGCGTTCGCGTGCGTGAATGTGAATGTCTTCGTTTTGGATTTGGCATTATTACCTCAAATTATATCGCCGCAAAAAAGCCACCTATGTTGCCTTTTCACGGCTACTTCAAACTCTTAAGTGCCGCCCAACGAGGATCGATATCGTCGTCGGCACACATACAATCTATCAAATTTAGGTTCGCACCGCATTTCGGGCACAAACCCTTGCAATCATCCCTACAAAAAATTTGCTCGGGAATCGCCAGCAGAATCTGTTCGCGAACGACCTCGGCAAGGTCGATCTTGCCGTCGTTTGCAAGCGAGACATCCAGCTCTTCGAGTTCGAGTTCTTTATCGTGCTCGGCATTTTCGTCACTCGATTCCTCAAAAACGTCGTCAAAACCAATTTCGAATTGTCTCGAGATCGGCTCAAGACACCGAGTACAGGCAATTAATCCATCAACCTGTATTGTCCCGCGGACGTGAGCCTTACCGTCTAAACGCCGCGTTTCGCCGCTAAACTCTGCTTTACCATTCAGCGACACAATCTCACCATCGAGGTCGATCTCCGCCGGGTCAAACACCGCATCGATCTTTTTCGCAACCGTTCCAAAATTGGCGAGATCGATGATCATTATCAAGTAGTGCAGACATCCGCCAAAAACATCGCGGAAGGCAAAGGGTTAATTATAGTCTCTGAGCCAGAACTGTCAAATAATTGGTCACGCAAATCGATCAGCTTCTGTTGGCCGAACCGACCGCCTCGTCCAACGTTGTGAATCCTCTTTGTTTCAAAATCGCCGCCAAACCGCTATTTACCTTTCGGGCAAACGACGGCCCACGATATACAAAACCCGTATAGGCCTGCACTAGCGACGCCCCGGCAGCAATTTTCGCGAATGCATCGTCCGCGTTAAAAACACCACCGACGCCGATGATAGGCAATTTTCCTTTCGAATACCGGTAGATCGCAGCGATGACGTAGTTCGATCGCGCCTCCAGCGGCTTTCCGCTCAATCCGCCTTCTCGGATCTTCTCCTTGTCGGCCGATATCAGCCCGCCGCGGGAGATCGTTGTATTTGTCGCAATAATGCCCGCGATCTCCAATGGCAAGGCTATATCAACAATCGCCTCGATCTCAGCCTCGGTTAGGTCAGGTGCAATCTTGACAAGCATTGGCCTTGTGCCCAATTCGTGATTTCGAACTTGCAGAGCACGCATCAATTCTTCGAAATTGTCCGCGATTTGCAATTCCCGCAGCCCCGGCGTATTCGGGGACGAAATATTTACCGCGACATAGTCTGCGACCGGATGAACGATTTCAAAGCACTTCAGATAGTTTTCCGTCGCTTCGTCGTTCGGAATATCCTTGTTCTTGCCAATATTTACGCCGACGATGCATCGTCTCTCAAGCCGCCCAAGTCGCTCAGCAATAACCGCGGCACCGTCATTATTAAAGCCAAGCCTGTTGATCAGCGCTTCGTCGTCCGGCAGTCGAAACAACCTCGGCTTGGGATTTCCGGGCTGTGGTTTGAACGTAACTGTCCCAACCTCCACAAAACCGAACCCGAGATCAGCGAGTTGGTTGACGACGACGCCGTTTTTATCAAAACCAGCCGCAAGCCCGATCGGATTCGCGAATTTCAATCCAAACCTCTCGATCTCGCCGAATACAGTGGCTACCTCCGGCGAAACCGCGCCGCCAAGTCCGAGTTTCGGTGCGATCTCGAGCTTTAACGCCTCGATACCAATGTTATGCGCATGCTCCGCGTCAAGGCGGAACATTATCGGTCGAATAAGCTTATGCCAGAGTTTTGACATCTCGAAAGGTTCTGATTTTATCGGAAACTCAGTTGATAGAGAAACTTCGCGACCTCATCTTTGAACTTTAACCGTCCCTTTGCTACGATTTGCTTTCAAATGGGCGACGAAATAAATCTTGTTGAGAAGTCGAGGATAATGGATGCCGTTGCGATGAAGCGTGCTCTCTCGCGGCTCTCGTCCGAGATCGTCGAATCAAATCAGGGTGCGAAAGATCTCTATTTGGTCGGCATTCGCCGTCGCGGAGTACCTTTGGCCGAACGGATTGTCGATAAGATCGAAGCTCTTGAGGGCGAACGGCCTTTGTATGGGATCCTCGACATTACACTATATCGCGACGATCTCTCGACTGTTGGGGCCAATCCTATAGTCAACCGCACCGAGCTCGAACACGATATCGAAGGTAAAAATATCATCCTCGTCGACGACGTGCTTTATACAGGACGAACGATCCGCGCCGCGCTCGATCAACTGATGGATTTTGGCCGGCCGCGAAAAGTACAGCTCGCCGTGCTGATAGACCGTGGCCGAGAGCATCGCGAACTACCGATCCAAGCCGACTTTATTGGAAAACTGGTCCCGACCAAGCAGACCGAGATTATAAAGGTCATGCTCAATGAGTATGACGATGTCGAAGCCGTCGGCATTTTCGAACGGCCTTAGGAATGGCGGATTGGTGATTGCGGATTGCGGATTGCGGATTTTGAAGTATGACGCAGGATGAACTCAAAAAGCGTACAAAGGAATTCGCCTTGAGAATCATCAATTTAGTCGAAACCTTCCCGAACACATTTCTTGGCCGACACGTCGGCGGACAGCTTATTCGTTCCGGCACCTCGGTTGCGGCAAACTATCGCGCAGTTTGCCGCGCAAAGTCGAACGCAGATTTCATTGCGAAAATGGGTATTGTCGAGGAAGAAGCTGACGAATCGGCTTTTTGGATCGACTTTGCGGTAGATACACAAATGGCGAAATCGGAACGCGTCGCCGAACTGCTCGATGAATCAAACCAGTTGGTTGCGATCTTCGTCTCGTCGATTAATACGGCACGGGGTGGAAAGCGATGACTCTTAACCCAGTAATCCGCAATCCGCAATCCGCAATCCGCAATCAGGTGGATAAACCTTTTCGCCGAAGAGATTTACTCGGTATTCGCGACCTGACCGCCGCGGAGATCGTCGGTTTTCTTGATACGGCCGAGAACTTTAGCGAGATCTCAACACGCGAAGTCAAAAAAGTCCCCGCTCTTCGCGGTAAGACCATCATAAATTTATTTTTTGAGGCTTCGACCCGTACGCGCACTTCATTCGAGCTCGCCGCCAAACGCCTTTCAGCCGACACGGTCAATATCAGCGTGTCATCATCGAGCCTGACCAAAGGCGAAACCTTGCTCGATACCGCGATGAATCTCGACGCGATGGCACCGGACTGCATCGTCGTGCGACATTCAAGCGCCGGTGTGCCGCATCAGCTTGCAAAGGTTTCGCGAGCAGCTATCGTCAACGCCGGTGACGGTGCCAACGAGCATCCGACACAAGCCCTGCTCGATGCAATGACTATCCGCGAACACAAAAAAACGATCGCAGGCCTTGAGGTAGCAATCGTCGGTGACATTCTGCACAGCCGTGTCGCACGTTCGAACATTCATCTTTTGACCAAGTTAGGTGCAAAGGTTCGAGTCGCAGGTCCCGGAACGCTCGTCCCCGATGACTTTCAGCATCTTGTCGAAAAAGACCTTCAAGTTTGTCCGCATATCGAGGACGCCATCGTTGGGGCCGATGTTGTTATGATCCTCCGCATCCAACGCGAGCGGCAGGACTCGGCCTACTTCCCGACCCTGCGCGAATACTCGATCCACTACGGCCTCACAAACGACCGCCTCGACCTGGCCAAAAAAGATGCTATTGTCCTGCATCCCGGCCCGATGAATCGCGGCATCGAAATATCATCCGACGTCGCCGACAGCTCGCGCTCGCTGATCTTGGATCAGGTTAAATACGGCGTTGCAGTGCGAATGGCAGTTCTCTATCTTGCGACCGGAGGAACTGCGACGAGCTAATAGTGTATGAAGTTACTGATTAGAAATGGCCATCTTATCGACCCCGCCGAGAACCAAAACAGCGGAAAAGATCTTCTGATCGAGGACGGAAAGGTCGCGGCGTGGTTTGGTCCGAATGACAGCGGGCGGGACGATGCCGAGGTTTTTGACGCTAGCGGTTTAATTGTTGCTCCGGGTTTTATTGATATGCACGTGCATTTGCGCGAGCCGGGGCAGGAGCATAAGGAGACGATCGCGAGCGGTTGTGCGGCGGCGGTTGCGGGCGGTTGGACAAGCGTTTGCCCGATGCCTAATACAAATCCCGTCAACGACAATGCGGCGATCACGAGATATATGATCGAGCAGGCTGAACGTGCTGGATTAGCGAACGTTTTTCCAATCGGAGCGATCACAAAATCGTCCGACGGCAGCGAGCTTGCGGAAATGGGTGAGATGAAGGCCGCGGGAGCAGTTGCAGTATCTGATGATGGCCGTCCCGTTCCGAATGCCGGAATTATGCGGCGGGCGATGCAGTACGCGAAGGATTTCGATCTGCCGGTGATCGATCATTGCGAAGACAAATCGCTATCCTCCGGCGGCGTCATGCACGAAGGACGTGTCTCGCTTTTGCTCGGCCTCAAAGGAATGCCCGCGCTCGCCGAGGACATCGACGTAGTCCGCGACATTATCTTAGCAAAGGAAACAGGCGCACACATCCACATCGCACATGTCTCGACAAAAGGTGCAATTGAAGCTATTCGCCGTGCAAAGGCAGAGGGCATCAATGTCACCTGCGAGGTCACGCCGCATCATTTCACGCTGACCGACAAAGCGGTCGAGGGCTACGACACAAATACCAAAATGGCTCCGCCGCTGCGGTCAGAAGAACATCTCGAAGCAATTCTCGAAGGAATAAAAGACGGCACGATCGACGCGATCGCCACCGATCATGCTCCGCATCATGCGGACGAAAAAGCCCTCGAATACGACCGTGCTCCGTTTGGCATTACAGGGCTCGAAACGGCCTTGGGCCTGGCGTTCACCGAACTCGTTCACAAGGGCGTCATCGATCTCGTGCGGCTGGTTGAGATGTGCTCGACGAATCCTGCAAAAATCTTTAGACTCGCCGATCGCGGAACACTCAAGCCCGGTTCGGTCGCGGATATCACGATTATAGATCCAACCCTCTTCTGGACATACAAAAACTCAGACTCCCGTTCAAAGTCGCGCAATTCGCCATTCGACGGCTGGGAATTTCACGGTGCGGCGGTTGCAACCATCGTCGGCGGCAAGATCGTCTACACAAGATAAAATTCACAAATAAACGGAGAAAATATGAAACTGACACTTTGGATAGCTATCGTTGTTTTTCTGTTCACCGCCTCAGCTGTTGCCCAAAACAAGAGCATCTATACGAGCACAAAAACGAGCGCCTGCATGACGATCACGTCAAATCCTAACGAAGCCGGATCTTACGAAGGTGAGTGCAAAGGCGTCGGCGGTTATAAGATCCGGTTGCTTGAGGGTGACATCCGCCAGACGATAAATATCATCACGCCTGCAAAGAAAAGATTTGAGCTTAACTTTTGGAGCTTTTACAGCGGATTTTCCGCGATCGGCGAAAAGATCGAATGGCGTACCAAAAAGGGCGTCCCAGTCGCTCTTATCGCTCGATTTAAGGTCGCTGACGCCGAGGATTCAACAAAAAACACTTCGTACCTTATGATCTCAAAAATCAGCAAGACCGAGTCTTGCGTGGTCGATATCATCATGCCCGGAGCAAAGCAGAACAAAGAAGCCCGCATCTCAGCCGACGCCGCCTCGACCAAACCCTGCAAAACACAGGAATAGCGGCTTTAGAATATAGAGTAAATAAACGGCGCTAGTGCTGATGACTGGGCAAAGATCAACAGGGCTCCCATCAACACCAAAACCAGTAACATCGGCACTAGCCAGTATTTTTTGTTCTGCCGCAAGAACAGCCAAAACTCGTATAGAAGTTGAAATCGTTTCATGTAGCGGTCGGCTCACATCGGCCGTCGTAGTCATTCTATCAAAATAATCTTTCAAACTGCTCTGGTTCTTGATGTGTCTTTTCGCGTTTGTGCCAATAGCTATCGCCTACAGGCTGACGAACGTTTAACGGATCACGTCCGACTATTCTTGAAACGATCCTATACGGCACGAACATCAGAAAATACACGAGCGTGAGCAATATCCGGCTGTTTATCCATCCCAGTTTTACGGCGATCCACATCCAAATGCGGTGAAATAGTTTTGCAAGCGGCGGCACGAAGAATCCGGATACGATGAGAGCCGTTGCCACTGCGCCCAACACCCAGGCACTATTCGTCCGTCCGCGATAGGCGAGCACCCCTGTTACAACGGCTAGCACGGCCGCCACGATCATCGCGGTTTTGCGGGCTTCGCCGCTTGTGACTTCTTTCGAGGCTTTCTTTAACATTTACCTAATCCATCGGAAATATCTCATTGATATCACCGCTATCGACCTCAACCGTCTGCTCGGTTTTGAGCAACATAAAATCGCCGACAACGAGCACATCCATCTCGGTCCGCATAAAGCATCGAAACGCGTCCTCCGGCGTACAGACGATCGGTTCGCCGCGAACGTTGAAGGATGTATTGATCAAAACCGGAGTGCCCGTGATCTCGCCAAACCGTGCGATCAGATCGTAAAACCGCTGATTATCATCACGCTCAACCGTCTGAACTCGGGCAGAAAGATCGACGTGCGTCACTGCGGGAATCGTCGAACGCGGAACCTTTAATTTATCCAATCCGGTAACTCTATCGTCGATCTCATCTGTAATTCGCACCTGTTCACTTACGGGAGCGACAAGGAGCATGTACGGCGAAGGACAATCCAAATCGAAGAAGTCGGAAACTCGCTCTCGAATCACGGCGGGGGCAAAAGGACGAAACGATTCGCGAAATTTGATCTTGAGATTCATCTGCCGCTGCATCTCGCGTGAACGCGGGTCACCTAAGATGCTCCGGTTACCCAAGGCTCGTGGGCCAAATTCCATGCGCCCCTGAAACCATCCGACCACTTTTCCGTCTGACAATTGGTTCGCCGTGCGTCCGATCATTTCTGCTTCGTCCAGTGCCTTATACACCGCACCTGCCCCGTCCAGCGACTCGCGTATCTCATCGTCTGTGAACGAAGGGCCGAGGTACGACCCGTTCATCGCATCTTTGCCCGAGGGACGATGTTCGATCGATCGCTCGTTGCCGAGATATTGGTGCCAAACGGAGAGTGCCGCTCCTACTGCACCGCCAGCATCGCCGGCAGCGGGTTGTATCCAAAGATTCTCAACCGGCCCTTCGCGTAGGATCCGTCCATTGCCGACACAATTCAGTGCAACGCCGCCAGCAAGGCATAGGTTCTTTTCGCCGGTCTCACGGAGCGCATAGCTTGCCATTCGCAGCATCGCGATCTCAGTCACCTCTTGTACCGAACGGGCGAGATCCATCTCTCGCTGTGTGATCTCAGACTCGGACTTTCGGGCAGGCCCACCAAACAATCCTGCGAAAGCGTCATTCGTCATCGTCAAGCCGGCGGCGAAATTGAAGTACCGCATATTCAGCCGTAGCGATCCGTCTTCTCTCAGGTCGATCAGTTCATCGAGAATTTTTTGCGTATAAACAGGTTCGCCATACGGAGCCAACCCCATGAGCTTGTACTCGCCGGAGTTGACCTTAAAACCCGTAAAGTATGTAAATGCTGAATACAATAGGCCTAGCGAGTGTGGAAATCTCAGTTCCGACAAAAGCTCGACCTTGTTGGCTCTGCCGACGCCGACGCTCGAAGTCGCCCATTCGCCGACCCCATCGATCGTAAGTATTGCCGCCGACTCAAATGGCGATGGAAAAAAAGCGGACGCGGCGTGTGATTCGTGATGCTCGGTAAAAAGTATCTTGCCCTCAAATCCTGTTTCACGTGCCAAGGTTTCACGCGTCCACAGCTTTTCTGTCATCCAGACAGGCATAGCCTTAAGGAAAGAACGAAATCCGCTTGGGGCATAATCGATATAGGTTTCCAACAACCGTTCAAATGTCAACAACGGCTTGTCATAAAAAGCGACGTGATCGATCTGATCGCGTTCTATACCGGCATGGTCGAGGCAAAATTGAACAGCATTTTCGGGATAGGCTTCGTCATGCTTTTTCCGCGTAAAACGCTCCTCCTGCGCGGCAGCAATTATCTCCCCGTCGCAGACAAGACAGGCAGCAGCGTCATGATAAAAAGCTGATATTCCGAGTATGTAGACCATTAAATAGGGTTAGTTGACGATCCCTTCGCAGAGTCTCTTGCCGATTGTTTCGCCGGCGACCTTATGCCCTCGTTGATTCCAGTGCCCGTAACCGATATTGCCGTCAAAACCGTGTAAGAAGACATTTTCACGAGCAGCGTATTCCCCAAGTAATGGTGCGAGCGTGACGACCGGAATCGATCGCGATGAACAAAACTCCGCGATCCGACGGTCAGGATAAAGGAGATCATCAACGCCTATGTATTTTGCAAACGCGGCTCGATGAGCAACATCCGGCAGCACCTGTACGCCATTGCTAGCGGTAACAACGACAAACTTTGCCCCTTTTTCCGCTACCTCTTTCTTCATTTCCACAATGATAGCCTCTGTAACACTCCAGGCGTTTTTCCAATCATCGTCGATTGGAGTGCGATATACCTGATTGTCCACACCGACATCGGCGGCAGGAGTATTCTCACGGGGTGTCGATGGAGCGGTTGACGGCGGGGCAGTGTCGGGTTTACGGTTCGTCCATGATTGAAATTTGTATTTGATTCCTGTCGAGACGGCCCCAAACGCCTGAACGATACGCAGGTGGTTTTTAAGCCAAACACCGAGACGTCCTACTTTCGAATTCCTTGCAAGGAATACTTTATCTTGCCGAAAGCCGTCGTCGATCGAAATATTTTCACCATCAACTCTAAAATACGGTATCGGGACCTTCTTGAAATACCGCGAATTGTCAGTAATATCGTTGTTGGTCGTCATCATCAAAATAACGACATCCGGCGAATATTTCCAAACCTTTTGCCGTAATATGACAAGTTCCTGCGCCGTGCCGTATCCCGACACTCCAAAATTCAACATCTCGATCGATTTTCCGTGGAACGCCTCGCAAGTCTCCAGTTGATCTCGAATATAGTTTGAGAACGACTCGCTCTGCTCTACCTGCAAGGCCTCGACGTATGAATCTCCTATCACTGCGATCCTAAAAATGCCCGGCTGTTTTTCGATCGCATGTTCAACATCCCGAAACCCGTCGCTGTTGATCGAAACGTGGCTACGACCTTCTTTACTATATGTTCCCGACAGTTCCGGAATAAGCGCGTAACCAAGTGACTCGTCCGTCGCGTAAAATTCCGGTGTGGAATACCCGACGATACGCAATCCGATCTCGACGATTACCAGGCCAAAAGCGAACCCCAACAACAAACTGAAAACGGCAAAAAACCGTTTCTTCGTCCGACTCGACTTTGTTACCTCCTGGTCTGATTCCACAACGCTCATTTATCGTTTTGATTCTGTTAATATATCGCCGCAATAATTGCAGGATTTTACAAATCTATCAGATGATTCACCATTATTCATTTTTGGATTATGATAACTAGGCAGCATTTTTAATTTTGGAGTATTTTTCGAATGGAATGGATTTTTGACCCGCAAATTTGGATCGCGTTTTTGACTCTATCGTTGCTCGAGCTTGTGCTCGGAATCGATAATGTAATTTTTATCTCGATACTTTCAGGAAAGCTTCCCGAAAAAGACCAGCCGAAGGCCCGCTTTATCGGTTTATCGCTGGCACTTTTAATGCGAGTTCTTCTGCTATTTTCACTTTCATGGGTGATCGGTCTCACAGCGCCGCTTTTCACGATTTTGGGCCAATCCTTCTCGGGTCGCGATCTCGTCTTGCTGATTGGCGGCCTTTTCTTACTCGCAAAGAGTACGCACGAGATACACGGTTCGCTTGAGGGAACAGTGGGCGAATCTTCGCGAAAAGTGTATGCCGGGTTTGCGAGCGTGATAATACAGATCACGCTGCTCGACATTGTCTTTTCGCTTGATTCGGTAATTACGGCCGTCGGAATGGTTGATAACCTCTGGATAATGATCGCGGCGGTCGTCGTCTCGATCATCGCAATGATGCTATTCGCCGGTAAGATAGGCGCTTTCGTTCAACGGCACCCAACGATCAAAATGCTCGCGTTGTCGTTTTTACTGCTCATCGGCACCACGCTCATCGCCGAGGGACTGAATTTCCATATACCCAAGGGTTATGTTTATTTTGCCATGGCATTTTCGGTGTTTGTAGAAATGCTAAACATAAGGCTCCGAAAGAAGGCGCCGCCGGTGGTCCTGCATAACCCCTTTTCGACCGAGGACGAAAAAAAGGCGTCGGAGTAGTACCGCCGCGTAGGATAACTTATGTCAAACATTTCAGTTCTGCTCGTCGTTTCGATATTTTTTTCATCGTTCGGTTTCACTTTTGCACAGGTCGAAGATCCGTTCGACCTCGTAATCATTAACGCCCGCATTATCGATGGCGCGGGTAACCCGTGGTTTCGCGGCTCTATCGCGATCAAGGATGGCCGCATCGCAAAGGTCGGCCGATTTGATGTCTCGAACGCCAGAAGAACGATCGACGCGCAGAATCAGATTGTCGCTCCAGGGTTTATTGACGTTCACACTCATACCGAGGACGTTTTCAACAATCCTAAGGCAGAGAACTTTGTCCGGATGGGCGTGACGTCGCTCGTGACCGGAAACTGCGGCGGCTCGGAGTTGAATATCAAAGCCTTTCTCGACCGCATCAAGACCAAACCCCTGGCAACCAATATTGCCTCGCTCATCGGCCACAATACGGTAAGGGCAAAGGTCGTTGGCCTCGACGACCGTGCGCCGACGCCGGAAGAACAGGAGCAGATGAATGCTTATGTCGAACAAGCGATGAAAGACGGCGCGGTGGGATTTTCGACCGGCCTGATCTATCTTCCGGGCACGTTTGCCAAGACCGACGAAGTTGTCGAACTTGCTAAGGCCGCATCAAAATACGGCGGCGTTTATGCAAGCCATATTCGGGACGAAGGCAATGAGGTCGTAAGTGCGATCGAAGAGGCTATCAACATTGGCGAGCAGGCAAATATGCCAGTCGAGATCTCGCATTTTAAGATCGCGAGCCGCGCCCTTTGGGGTAAAACCGCAACGACGATCGGACTTGTCGAAGCAGCTCGCAAACGCGGCCTCAGCGTCACGGTGGACGAATACGCGTACACAGCGTCATCGACGTCTTTGGATTCCCGGCTGCCAAGCTGGGCGATCGCGGGCGGCCGCGAGCAAGGCAAGAAACGACTTGCCGATCCTGCGACTCGAAAAAAAGCTGCCGATGAGGTGAAAGCAGATCTTAAAAAAAAGAAGTTTAAGGATCTGAGTTATGCGTTTGTCGCCAGCTACGGGCCTAATCCTGCGTACAACGGTAAGAATATTAAGGAGATCGCTAAACTAACCCGCGGCAAGGACAATCTAGATGCACAGATCGAGCAGTTCATAGAAATGTACGAAAAAGGTGGAGCTCAGATGGTCTATCGCGCAATGGACGAGCCAGATGTGCAAAACATTATGCGGCAGCCTTTTACTATGATCGCGTCTGATTCAGGCGTACGGGCTTTCGGTTCGGGTGTGCCGCACCCGCGCGGATATGGAAACAATGCACGTGTCCTTGGTCGATACGTTCGCGAACTAAAAATTGTCACGCTCGAAGACGCGATACGCAAAATGACGTCGCTTCCCGCACAGGTCTTCGGGCTGAGCGACCGAGGTCTGATCCACGCGGGTTTTGCGGCCGATCTTGTAATTTTTGACGAGAATGTCATCACCGACAAGGCGACGTTTGAGCAGCCGCACCAATATGCCGAGGGAATTTCGTCCGTGATCGTTAATGGCCAGCTAGTGTTTGACGGCAAACAGATGACCGGGGCAATGTCGGGTCAGGCCCTGTTCGGACCTGGAAAACAGAATTGAAACATCTGGAACCTTAAGAATCAAGAAAATCAGTCGGAGCCTCGATCTCGAATCCGATCCGTTCGTTCGTCTCCGGATGCGGAAAAGCAAGCTTAAACGCATGCAGGCAAAGCCGCTTGAATTCCCTGCCGCCGCGGCGAGTATCGCCAACGATCGGATGGCCGATCAGTTCGCAGTGGATCCGAAGCTGATTTGTGCGGCCTGTAACCGGCTCGAGTTCGATCAGCGTCGTGTCCGCATTTCTCTCACGAACCCAAAATCGCGATTCGGAATGCTTGCCGTCCGCCTTCACGCTCCAGTGTTTCAGATCATCGTAACGGCCAATCGGAGCTTCGATCGTTCCTTCGTTGTCCGCGACAACACCTTCGACCAGGGCCAGATAACGTTTGTCGACGCGCTTCTTCATAAAATGCCCTGACACGATGCGATGTGCCCGTTCGGTTTTGGCAACGACGATGAGCCCGGACGTCTGCTTGTCGAGACGATGTATCAACCCGGGACGAATCAGCTTTTCCGAGCCTCGATTAAGATGGTATGCAAGTGCATTCAGAAGTGTCCCGCTATTTTCTCTGTGCGATGGATGTACCAGCATGCCCGCCGGTTTATTGACCACGATTAACTCGCCGTCCTCGAAAATAATATCGAGAGCGATAATCTCGGGCCGCATCGCCGTGCCGCGCGACAGATCCGCCTCGATCTCGATAAAATCGTTCGAGCGCAGCCGATAGCCAGAGTTTTCGAGCGCTCCGTTGACTTCACACTTGCCTGTTTTTATCAGTTCCCGCAGATACATTTTGCTCAACTCGCGAAGCTTTTCGAACAAATAATCGCCAAGCTTTTGCTTGTTTGAGGCGATACCGATCTCGAAAGTTAGCTTTGTGATTTGTCCGTTGTTCATCGTACGTTGTAATTTTAACCCGTGGATGACGCGTTTCTAAAACTCATCGAAGGTTTACCTGACACCGAATCCCCGCGTCGTTTTCTCGATTCGCTTGACGAAAAACATCCGGCCGATCATATCAAACTTACTAAAAGTGCGGCGTTGCTTTCTGATATTTTGACGCTAGTCGCCTTTAGTCCACTGCTCGCCGCCACGCTCCTGCAAAACCCTGAATATATCTGGTGGCTCAGCCGTAAACGCGGTGATTCGGGGGTTACGAGCAAAGAGGACCTACTCGAATCGCTCGGGCGATTTTCACTCACCAATTCACAGCTTGAGCCGCAGGTTATATTCGCACGGTTTCGCCGCCGTGAGCTTTTGCGTATCTATTTACGAGACATCCGCCGGCTGGCTACGATAGCGGAGGTCACTGAGGAAATATCGAATCTCGCCGACGCGATCCTCGAATCTGCGCTAAAGCTTGCCCGCCGCGAGATGGACAATCGCTTTGGTCAGCCGCAGGAGACGGACGAAAAGGGCCGGTCGCTGCCTGCTCGATTTTGTATCGCGGCGCTGGGCAAACTCGGTTCACGCGAGCTCAATTATTCCTCCGACATCGACCTGTTGTACATATATTCAGCCGAAGGAACGACTTCCGGGACCGGTGCCCGCGGTTCGGTCACAAACCTCGAGTATTTCGTCAAGCTCGCAGAATTTATCACAAAGCTCGTTGGCGAGCCATCCGGCGAAGGCTCAGCCTATCGCGTTGATCTTCGCCTGCGGCCGCACGGCACACTCGGTCCCATCGCGTTGTCGGTCAATGATGCCGTTCGCTATTACGAGACCGAGGCCCGCGGTTGGGAACGCCAGGTAATGGTTCGCTCACGCGGCTGTGCCGGCGATGTCGAACTATTCCGACAATTTTTCACCACGGTCGAGGGTCTTATATTTTCGACAAGTGAAACCGTTGAAACCGCCCTTGCAAACGTCCGCCGGTCAAAGGAACAGATCGACCTCGAGAACGTCAACCGTCGGGGTTTCAACGTCAAACTGGGCCACGGCGGCATTCGTGAGATCGAGTTTCTGGCTCAGGCTTTGCAATTAGCGCATGGTGGTCGCGACCGTTGG
>Ga0209797_10000149_pt1 | contig 31170 bp, 24 predicted proteins | sample DOMMetBare3Fresh_2_FD_187472 | JGI IMG/M metagenome (GOLD analysis project Ga0209797, IMG submission 187472) | Wetland sediment microbial communities from St. Louis River estuary, USA, under dissolved organic matter induced mercury methylation -... | ecosystem: Environmental > Aquatic >... | reverse complement strand
TCGGCCGCAACTTCGCGGTCGTCAAAGTGGAACTTGTCCGCTCCGACGATCTGGTAATTTTCGTGGCCTTTTCCCGCAATTATGACAACGTCGTTGGATTTTGCGGCCGCAATGGCTCGGTTTATGGCCTCACGGCGGTCGGGTACTACGACGTAATCAACGCTCTTCGCCTTAACCCCGATCTCGATCTCCTCGATTATCTTTAATGGATCCTCAATGCGCGGATTGTCCGATGTGATTACAACAAAGTCGCTATTTTCAGCAGCCGCCACGCCCATCGGCCGGCGCTTTGACTTGTCCCTGTCACCACCGCATCCGAACACCGTTATGACGCGCCCGGAGGTTAGATCGCGTGCGGTTTGTAGGGTATTAAGCAGGGCATCGTCCGTGTGTGCGTAATCGACCACAACGGCGAAATCGCCGTCGTGCGGTACGCGTTCAAAGCGCCCCGGAGCACCGACGCAAACGGAGAGACCTTGTTTGATCGACGTCAGATCGTAGCCAAGCTCCAAAGCAGTTGCGGTGGCCGAGAGCATATTATAAACATGCGGGCGGCCGACGAGTGGCGAATCTATCTGCACTTCGCCTGATGGTGTCTTCAGTACAAATGACGTGCCCCGAATCAATGAGACCTCAATGTTCGAAGCGGTAAGATCGGCCTGTTCGTTTTGTGAAAAAGTAACAACTCGCTGGCCCGCAGCTTTCAATTCCTTCGCAAGTTTCAGGCCCCACTCATCATCGATGTTAATCGCGGACGAGCCGGGCCTTTCGCCCAGGCGGCCGTCGAACAGCTTCTTCTTAGCGTCGAAGTAATTCTCCATCGTTTCGTGATAATCGAGATGGTCGCGCGTAAGATTTGTAAAAACCGCGATTTTGAATCGGAGCCAGTCGCAGCGGTGCAGATCGATTGCCTGTGAGGACGTTTCCATAACGGCCATTGTGCAGCCGTTGTCGACCGCCTCGCGCAAAAACCGATTTGTATCCGATGCTTCCGGCGTTGTCCTTACGGCAGGTTCGCTCTTCTCGCCGATGCGGTATTCGACTGTCGTCAGCATCGCGGGTTTTTTCCCGGCAGCTTCGGCAAGTGCAAAGATGAGATACGTCGTTGTCGTTTTGCCGTTTGTCCCGGTAATGCCAACGAGATCGAGGTCGTGCGACGGATTTCCGTTGATCACCGCGGCGGCCTTGGCCAGTGCCTCACGCGCGCCCGCCACTTTGAGCCACGCACCTGCGAAATCTGCGGGCGGGTCGTATTCCGAGATTATTCCGGCCGCTCCGCGACGCATCACATCGTCGACAAAACGATGGCCATCCATCGTCTCGCCCTTGATCGCAACAAAAAGCGTCCCTTCGCGCGCCTGCCGCGAATCGTGCGTTACATACGATGCAAAAGACGCACCGTCGCCAAAAAGGTCAGCTTTTAGTTGGCTTGCAACTTCCTGAGTTGTGAGTCTATTTACCGTCAAAATGTTAGTCGGATGTCCGAATGCGAATTATGAATTATACGACAAAGGGGTATTTTCCACGAACATAGACGTCGCGAATTCGTATTAGCCATCATAGTCGGAGGTGAAACGATATGAACATCATCAAATTTATCCTGGGTGCGATCGGCCTGATTTTTGTTGGAATGCTGCTTCTTTGGGTTCTCGGCTTTCTATCGTCGATAATTTGGTACCTCTTTTGGATCGGTCTTTTGGGTGCCATAGGCTACGGCGGATACAGGCTCTTTCGTAAGATCGAGGATAAAGCCCTAGGTGCAGACCCTCATGCTGGCTTGGGCACCGGCGTAGATATCAACATGTCGTGGGACGAATACGAGCGTAAATATTTACGTAAATAGGCGGCTAGACAAACATCGCCGGATTCGGTAGATTTTACTTTGCCTATAGTGCCGAGGTGGCGAAATTGGTATACGCACTAGTCTTAGGAACTAGCGTCGAAAGACATGCGAGTTCGAGTCTCGCCCTCGGCACCAAAACTTCAGTCGAAAATGGATTGTCGAGAATTGAAAATCCGAGCCGCAATTTGAACTGCAATTCTTGATTCTCCACTTTCCATTTTCCATTTTCCATTGCTTCCGTTATGCTTTTTTTGTAAATGAAAAGCGAATTAAAGGAAATTTCACCTACACAAAAAGAGATACATCTGCAGATCGATGCCGAGTCGCTAAAAGTAGCTTATGGCAAGATCAGCCAAAAATACGCCAAGCGTGCGAGCGTTCCGGGCTTTCGCAAAGGCTATGCTCCGCTCGACGTCGTCCGCCTACGATTTAAGGAGGAGATCAAGAGTGAGGTATTGCAGGATGTGATCCCGACCGCCGTGTCTGCTGCCATTCAGGAACACGAGCTCCATCCGCTTGCCGAACCGCAGTTGCACCTCGATGACCACGAAAGCGTCAAGATAAATGGCTCCGAGCCGTTGTCGCTCCACGTTCACGTTGAGGTGATGCCCGAGATTCCGGAGCCGAAATACAAAGGTATTGAGGTTACGCGACGTATAAAACCGGTCGCCGCGGGTGAGGTCGAGGACCTGATCGCCGAACGACTGCAAAAGGAAGCTGCTTTGATCCCTGTTGAGGGGCGCAAATCGAAACTTGGCGACACGGTTATAGCTGACCTCGAAGGCAGATTTGACGATGCGCCCGATGCCGAACCAATTAAGGCTGACGACCTCGAGGTCGAGCTTGGCGGCGAGCATATTGAAAAGTCATTCACGGAAAACCTGATAGGCGTAAAAGAGGACGATGAAAAGGCGTTTACGGTTGCGTATCCACAAGAATTTTCGTCCGAGGCATTGGCCGGGAAGACAGTTCATTATAAGGCCAAGATCAAATCCGTCGGGAGAACGGAGGTGCCTGAGCTCAACGATGAATGGGCAAAAAGCCTAGACGAAGGTTACAAATCGCTCGCAGATCTTCGCAAAAAATTAAAGGCCGATCTCGAAAAGTATGCCGAGACCGATGCGGATGCGCGTCTGCGAAATAACGCAATTGCAAAGCTTATCGAGGATAATTCTTTTGAGGTGCCAAACACCTTGATAGAGAATCAGGCCCGCAACTTACTCAATAATTTTGCTCAGGATATGCAGCAACGCGGTATCGATCTTAACACCATTGAGTCGCAGTTCATCGAGATGGCGTACGGCAATATGAGGCAGCAGGCCGAGCGAGATGTGCGCGGTGCGATGCTGCTCGATAAGGTTGCCGAGATCGAAAAGGTCGAGATTGCCGAAGCCGAAGTTGACGAAGAGATCCAGAAAATGGCTGATTATTACAGGGCATCGCCCGCGGAGATTCGCGAATCGCTCGAAAAACAGGGCGGCGGAGTCGAGAATATTCGGAATAATCTTAAGACTCGTAAGGCTATCGAGGCGGTCATTGCAAAGGCAAAAGTGAAAGACGGTGAATGGGTCGATGAGTCGCTGGCACAGTCGGACGCCGCCGATAAGCCAAAAAAGGCGGCTAAGAAGAAAGAGCCGGCAAAGAAAGCGGCTAAGAAAGCATAGCTTGGGGTCGCTGCTTTAGCAGGCCCAGCCTAGACGGAGAAGCCAACTAAAGTTGGTACTCCAAACGATTTAATGCTTGATTTTTGCATAAAAAGTTGTAAAATTAACTCCCGACGTGGCAATCGCCATATTTTCAACAACTTATCATCGCTTAATTCAAGTATCGTCTAAACTAATTTTCGTTTTATAAAGAGAGAAAATATATGGCATTAGTTCCAATGGTTGTCGAGCAAACGTCGCGAGGCGAGCGGGCGTTCGACATTTACTCAAGACTTCTAAAAGACAGCATCATTTTTATCGGCACGCCGATAGATGATCAGATCGCGAATCTCATCGTCGCGCAGCTCTTGTTTCTCGAAGCCGAGGACCCCGAGCGCGACATCAATCTTTACATTAATTCCCCCGGCGGCTCGATCACAGCCGGAATGGCGATATACGACACCATGCAGTTCATCAAAAACGATGTAACTACGATCTGTGTTGGTCAATGCGCGTCGATGGGAGCACTTCTGCTTTGTGCCGGAGCGCCGAAGAAGCGGTTCTCGCTTCCGAATGCACGTGTGCTCATTCATCAACCTTCCGGCGGCGCCTCAGGACAGGCAACTGACGTTCGTCTTATGGCCGAAGAGATCATCCGTATGCGAACGTTGACGTCGAAGATCATCGCGAGCCACAGCGGCCAGTCGTTCGAACAGGTCGAGATTGACGTCGAACGCGATCGTATTTTGACACCGATACAAGCCAAGGAATACGGGCTGATCGACGAAGTTATCGAGCATAGAGAGAAGTAGTTTGGAGTCCCGCCTTTAGGCGGCTCCTCTGAGCGGAGGCCGGCTTAAGCCGGTACTCCAAACACAAGAATATGCCTCAATTCACCCGACCAGATGAGCTTTTAACCTGTTCGTTTTGCGGTAAATCGCAAAATGACGTTCGCAAACTGATCGCCGGCCCCGGCGTGTATGTCTGCAACGAATGCATCGACATCTGCAATGAGATAATCAATGATGACGAGCAGACGGCGGCGGCTCCGGTACGGACAAATTTGCCAAAACCGCAGGAGATCAAAGCGTTCCTAGATGAATATGTGATCGGCCAGGACGAGTCGAAGAAGCGTCTGTCCGTCGCGGTTTATCAGCATTATAAGCGTCTGGAACTGTCGAAACGACGCGGTGAAATTGAATTACAAAAATCTAATATCCTGCTTATCGGGCCGACTGGAACCGGTAAGACACTCCTTGCACAAACCCTTGCGCGGCAACTGAGCGTGCCGTTTTGCATCGTCGATGCGACGAGCCTGACTGAGGCCGGCTATGTCGGCGAAGACGTCGAGAATATCCTGCTCCGCCTGCTCCAATCAGCCGGTGGCGATATAGAAAAGGCGCAGACGGGCATTATCTATATCGACGAGATCGACAAGATCTGCCGTAAGGACGACAACCCCTCGATCACGCGCGATGTGTCCGGCGAAGGCGTCCAACAGGCGTTATTGAAAATTCTCGAGGGAACGGTAGCTAACATCCCGTCCGGAGGCGGGCGCAAGCATCCACAGCAGGATTTTCAGCAGCTCGACACGACCAATATCCTGTTCATCTGCGGCGGTGCATTTATTGGCCTCGAAAAGGTCGTCGAAAAGCGTTTTCGAAATAAATCGCTTGGTTTTCAGGCCGAGATTAAGACGAACAAACAGCGGCACATCGATTCGATCAACAAACTCGAGCCCGAGGATCTGATCCATTATGGCCTGATCCCCGAATTCGTCGGCCGCCTGCCGGTCATCGGCGTGCTTCGCGAGCTGGACGAGGCCGCCCTGGTCACGATCCTTACGGAGCCAAAAAATGCGCTCATCAAGCAGTATCAGAAAAAGTTTGAGTTCGACAATATCGGGCTAAAATTCACCGACGGTGCCCTCACGGCGATCGCTCACGAGGCCCACAAACGCAAGGTCGGCGCCCGCGGACTGATGATGATCCTCGAAGAGATCTTGTTGGAGTCGATGTATCACCTGCCCTCCGAAAAAAAGGTCAAAGAGATCGTCGTCACCCGCGAGATGATCGAGCGCAAATCTCCGGTCTTTGAAGTCGTCCCGCGTTCAGAAGAAGCTGCATAGAGTAGTAAAATAGGCCGCGAATTCTCGCCTTACAAAACCGCGAACCTCTTGGCTCAAAACGAATGGTCACGGATCGGAAATTTGATTTTCCATCGTGCCCTTTTTTTGTTTATTCGTGGTTAATGATCTTTTTCAACAGTTTGTAAAAAGTGGAACCTAATCGCCCTTTATACAAGCAGAATTGCCACAGGCACAAATTTTTTGAAAAGGTGAGGATAATTGTTGCTTTTGCCGCTGGGTTTTGCGTAAATAGGATTAATCCAGTTAATTCGAACGGCAGACACAATTACAGAGAAGAAGTCTTTCCCTATAAGTATGCAAGAATTTACAGACCAAATGCCCTCGGACATTGAGCGTTTTCCAATGGTTCCCATCCGCGACGTCGTTATTTTCCCGTTTACGAAAGTTGCGTTTAAGATCGGACGGCCTTCGTCCGTGGCAGCGCTCGAGCAAGCGATGACGGGCGAGCGGCAGATATTTCTGGCGACGCAGCACGACGCAACGATTGACGAACCGACGGCCGACCAGATCTATCCGGTCGGGACATTGGGTCGCATTTTGCAGGCGCAGCGGCAGGACAACGGCCAGATCAAGGTCGTGGTCGAGGGGCAGATGCGCGGACGAATGGTGCGTGTCGAACAGGACGAGGACGGAATGTTTTACGCGCACGTACGGCGGGTGGCAGCAACTGACGAGTCGGGATACCGTACGGACGGTTTACTGCAGAAAATACATACGCTCGTTGAGCAGTTTTTGAGGGTCTCGCCGGATGCTTATACGGACGCTTTACACGCGTCGTTGCGTGGGGTATCGGCGGCGCAGATCGCCGATTCGATGTCGTCGCAACTGCGTATCGACGTTCAGGAAAAACAAACGTTGTTAGAGACCGTTTCGGTTGCCGAGCGTCTCCAAAAGCTTATTGCTGTTCTCGAGGCCGAGATCGAGAAACGCCAGCTCGATCGCAATATTCACTCACGGACCAAAAAACAGATGGATAAACATCAACGTGAATATTATTTGAACGAGCAGATCAAAGCGATTCACAAAGAGTTGGGCCGCAAGGACGAAAAGGCGGAGCTCGAGGATTTGAAAGCGAAGATCGTCGAGGCTGGAATGACAGAGGAAGCAACTGACAAAGCGATGCAGGAGTACGCGCGGCTCGAAGCGATGCCACCGATGTCGGCCGAAGGAACCGTCGCAAGGACTTATCTCGACTGGCTGATAAACGTGCCTTGGAATGCTAGATCTGAGGAGATCGACGACCTCGCCGAAGCGGAAAAGACCCTCAACGAGGACCATTACGGGCTTGAGAAGATAAAGGAACGCATACTTGAGTTTTTAGCGGTCCGTCAGCTTGTTAAGAATCCGAAGGGCACGATCTTGTGTTTTGTGGGTGCTCCGGGCGTGGGTAAAACATCGCTTGGTAAATCGATCGCGAATGCGACGGGACGTAAATTTGTAAGGCTGGCGCTCGGCGGTGTGCACGACGAAGCGGAGATCCGCGGCCACAGGCGAACGTATATCGGTTCGATGCCAGGCCAGATCATTCAATTGATGAAACGCGCCGGTACAACAAATCCCGTGATCCTGCTCGATGAGGTCGACAAACTCGGACGCGATTATCGTGGCGACCCGAGCGCGGCTTTGCTTGAGGTGCTTGATCCGGAGCAGAACAATACGTTTCGCGACCATTACCTGGACGTAGATTATGACCTGTCTCACGTGTTCTTTATTGCGACTGCAAATGTTCTGCACACGATCCCGCCGGCACTGCAGGACAGGCTCGAGATACTGAGTTTGTCCGGTTATACGGAGCGTGAAAAGGTCGAGATCGCCAAGCAGCATTTGATCACGAAACAATGCGAAAACAGCGGGATCGATGCCGAGACGGTGGTCTTTACGGATGAAGGGATTCTTGAGATCATCAGGCATTACACTCGCGAGGCCGGCGTTCGAAACCTCGAGCGCGAGATTGGTTCGTGCCTCAGAAAGATCGCGAGGAAATTTGTCGGAACTGAGGATAAGACTGATTTTCGTGTTGTTATAGACGCTGAAAAGGTACAGGAATTGCTCGGTACGATTCGGTTCCGCAAGCAGGATATCGCCCGCAAGAGCGAGATCGGCCTTGTAAATGGTCTCGCCTGGACAGAGGTCGGTGGCGACGTTTTGCAGGTCGAGGCAACCCTCGTGAAAGGAAAAGGTGAAGTCACGCTCACCGGAAAGCTTGGCGAAGTAATGCAGGAATCGGCCAAGGCGGCGCTGACCTGTGTGCGCACGCGAGCCGAGGACCTCGGCATCGATCCGGCAATATTCAAGGACAAGGACCTGCACATCCACGTGCCTGAGGGTGCGATCCCAAAGGATGGCCCGAGCGCGGGTATAACGATGGCGACGGCGATGGTGTCGGCTATGACCCAAAAAGCAGCCCGTCACGATGTTGCAATGACCGGCGAGATCACCCTTCGAGGAAAAATATTGCCGATTGGCGGCGTAAAAGAAAAACTATTGGCGGCGCACCGCTTTGGCTTGAAAACGCTTATTTTGTCGAAGGAAAATGAGAAGGATCTCGTCGACATCCCGGAAGAGGTTCGGGACGATCTGACGATCCATCTTGTTGATACTATAGACGAAGTGCTGAAATTCGCACTGGTGCAGGACGGTGCAGAGGATAAGATCGAGAATCCCCAGGTCTGGAGGGCGGACGCCGCTTCACCGGACATCACTGCATCCGTCGAATGAAGATTACATCGGCCGAATTCGTCAAGAGCGCGTTTGAAAAGAGCCATTGGACGACCGATCGCCTGCCGGAGATAGCGTTCTTGGGTAGGTCGAATGTTGGTAAATCGTCGTTGATCAATTCGCTTCTGCTTAGAAAGGGCCTCGCTCGAACGTCCAATACACCCGGCCGCACTCAGAGTATCAACTTTTTTCTGATAAACCGGAGCTTTTATTTCACTGATCTGCCAGGCTACGGCTACGCGAAAGTTTCGAAAACTATGCGAGCCGACTGGGGTAAGATGGCCGAGGAATATTTGAGCGAACGTGCCGAGTTGGCTCTCTGCATCCAGCTCATAGATTCGCGTCATAATCCGACCGCACTCGATATGCAACTTTCGGAATGGCTCAAATTTAACGATAAGCCGCACCTGATCGTCGCCACCAAAGCCGACAAGTTGTCGAAGAATGAGTTGCAAAAGTCGATGTCTGCAGCCGCAAAGCTGCTGGAAACCTCCAAAATAATTACATTTTCCACCCAAACGGGTCTCGGCCGCGAAGAACTTTGGTCGGAGATAAATGCAGCGATGATTAAAACATAATTTAGTAGTTGATTTTTTAAGAGAATTATTGTAATAATTAAATTTCCCTTTAATTCAGGGTTCTCGAACGAGCTTTAGAGCTTATTTCAAAGGCATTACTACATACAATCCATACGATTTTCTCCGCTTTTGTTTTCTAACCAGTTTTTTCGTAATTTGGCCGGAGAAAATTACTGAAACCACATAAAGTTTTCCAATTAGAGCGCTAGTATCCAATTCCGTTAATCAATCATGGCTACCAAAACCACACAAACTCGCAAACCTAAAGCATCAAAATCTGAAGATGCCTCTTCCGCGTCGCCGATCGAAGAGACAGATTTATCGAATGGCGAGGTAATAGAAAAAAAACCTGTCAGCGGCAATGACGGCCAAGAAGATGTCATGTTGAATCTCGCTGGGTTGAAAGACATGTCGATCAGCGAATTAACCCATATTGCCAAAGAAATGGGCATCGAGGGGGCAACTGGTCTGAGAAAGCAGGAATTGATCTTTAAGGTACTCGCGGCCCAAACCGAAAAGAGCGGATTGATATTTTCCGAGGGCGTGCTTGAGACGCTGCCAGACGGATTTGGCTTTTTGCGTGCCCCCGAGTACAACTATCTGCCCGGCCCCGACGATATTTACGTAAGTCCGTCTCAGATTCGCAAATTCGATCTCCGCACCGGCGATACGGTTTCAGGTCAGATCCGTCCGCCAAAAGAAGGCGAGAGATACTTTGCGCTTATCAAGGTTGAGGCGATCAACTTTGAGGCTCCCGAGCAATCACGAGAGAAAATTTTCTTTGACAATTTAACGCCGCTTTACCCGGACGAGCAATTGACACTCGAGATCGAGAGCGATCCGACAAAGATCTCGGCCCGTGTTATGGACCTCGTTACGCCGATTGGTAAAGGCCAGCGTGCATTGATCGTCGCTCCGCCTCGCACCGGTAAAACGATGCTGCTGCAAACGATCGCGAATTCGATCACGGAGAATCATCCTGAGGTCACACTTATCGTGCTGCTCATCGACGAACGTCCCGAGGAAGTGACCGATATGCAGCGTTCGGTAAAGGGCGAGGTTATTTCATCAACATTCGACGAGCCGCCAACGCGGCACGTTCAGGTAGCCGACATGGTTATCGAAAAGGCAAAACGTCTTGTCGAACACAAGCGTGACGTTGTCATCCTTCTGGATTCGATCACGCGTCTCGCGCGAGCACACAATGCTGTCGTGCCGCCGTCGGGCAAAATTCTATCCGGTGGTATCGATTCCAACGCTCTGCAGCGTCCGAAACGATTTTTTGGCGCTGCTCGAAATATCGAGGAAGGCGGTAGTCTTACCATTATCGCGACAGCCCTGATCGATACAGGATCCCGTATGGATGACGTGATTTTTGAGGAATTTAAGGGAACCGGTAATTCGGAAATACAGCTTGACCGTAAGCTCTCCGACAAACGTCTGTTCCCGGCGATCGATCTGCAGCGATCGGGCACACGAAAAGAGGAACTACTGATCGATAAGGAAAACCTCGCCCGTATATGGGTGATGAGACGTGTTCTCAACCCGCTCTCGCCAGTTGAGCAGATGGAAGTTGTTCTGGAACGTCTTTCGAAGACGAAGACGAATGCGGAATTTCTTGCGTCGATGCAAACGTAAAACACATTTGAGAATGGAAAATTGAATATGGAGAATTAAAAGCACAAACTGCTTTGGTTCTCCATTTTCGATTTTCCATTTTCCATTTTCGATTATGAGAGTGGCCGTAATTTCTGCCGAGGCAGTTCCATACTCAAAGACGGGAGGGCTCGGCGATGTCGCTGGTGCTTTGCCAAAGGCGCTGAAGCAGATCGGTGTCGATTCGCTGTTGATAACGCCCTGTTATTGGCAAACCAAGGGAGAGTATCTGTGGAGCACGGCCATCGACGACCTTTGGGTCACTTGGCGCGGACAGCCCTACCACGCTCGTGCCTTCTACAGCGAAGCGAACGGTTCGCCGACATTTTTGATTGATGCTCCTTCGCTATTTCACCGCGATTCGATATACGGCTATATCGAGGATTACGAACGGTTCGCGTTCTTTAATCACGCTGCGCTCGCCTTGCTTGAGCGAATCGGTTCGCCGCCTGATATCGTTCACTTAAACGACTGGCATTGTGGTTTTGCGGCTGTCGAAATTGCATCGCGTCGCCGTTATGAACGTTACTGGCAGGGAACCCGGACCGTGTTTTCGATCCATAACATGGCCTATCAGGGCGGATTCGGCTTGGGTGAATTGCCATCGCTTGGTTTTACGAGTGCCTTTGCCATAAATAGCTTTACTTTCAATGGTTATGCATCCGCAATGAAGGCGGGACTTGAAGTATCTGACACGCTGTCGGCGGTCTCAAAACGCTATTCCTACGAGATTCAAACAGGTGAGAATGGTTATGGTTTGGACTGGCTGACGCGGCAGCGTGCAAATCGTCTTATCGGCATTACTAACGGAGTCGATTACGAAGTCTGGAATCCCGAAACCGACCCTGAATTGCCGGCACATTTCTCAATTACCGATCTATCGGGAAAGCGAGATTGCAAACGCGCCTTGCTCGAGCATTTTGGTCTGCCGGTCGAGCTCGATCGGCCTATTTTTGCCAGTGTAACGCGTTTAACTTCGCAAAAAGGCGTCGAGCTTATTCGTCAAGGGGCGAACGACATTTTAGCGTCGGGCGGATTTTTTATAGCTCTTGGGTCGGGCGAAAGCGATTCCGAGCAGTTTCTCCAAGCCTTGCGTGATTACGCGCCTTCGCGCGTCGGCGTTTACATCGGCTACAATGAGAAGTTAGCTCATTTGATCGAGGCCGGAGCGGATATGTTCCTAATGCCGTCGAGGTTTGAGCCGTGCGGCCTAAACCAAATGTATTCATTGAGATACGGGACGGTGCCGATCGTTCGCGCGGTTGGTGGTTTGGACGATACCGTTCAGAATTGGGATGCGGTGAGCGAAACGGGAAACGGTTTCAAATTTGCGCCGTTTAGCTCCGACAAACTGCTCGAGAAGATTTACGAGGCCCGTTTTGCCTACGAAGACAAGGCGGCCTGGGCCAAAATTCAGCGAAACGGTATGGCTGTGGATAATTCGTGGGAAAACGCTGCGCGGAATTACGTCGAATTGTATCGATGGACTCAAAATAGTTAGCAATTATTTATGATAATCGTAATTATCGGTGCCCAATGGGGCGATGAGGGAAAGGGAAAGGTCGTCGATCTGCTTGCGGACCGATTTGATATTGTGTCGCGCTATCAAGGCGGGCACAATGCCGGTCACAGCGTTTATGTCGGCGATAAAGCGTTTGTACTCAGGCTTTTGCCGTCAGGTATAATCCACGCGGATAAGACCTGCGTTCTCGGCAATGGGATGGTGATAGATCCGAAGGCTTTTTTCGAAGAGGTCGATCAGATCGCGGAGAAGGGAATTTCGGTTACGCCCGAGAGGCTTAAGGTTTCGAGCCGCGCGCACTTGATAATGCCGTATCACAGGGCGCTCGATCATACGTCCGAAGAGCGCCTCGGCAATGAGAAGATCGGCACAACTTTGCGAGGTATCGGGCCGGCATATGAGGACAAGGCGGGCCGTCGGGGAATTCGGGTCGCGGATGCGATGTCGCCGGAATTGCTGAAGCTGCGTGTCGAACGTAACCTCGAAGAGGCAAATCGCATCATCGTTCTTTTTGGCCAACAGCCTCTCCGTGCGGACGAAATACTTGCGGAAATTTCGCCACTCGTCGAGCGTCTTCGCCCGTTTGTTTGCGAAACGTCACATTTCCTCGCCGAGGCACGCAGGTCGAACAAGAAAATTCTACTTGAGGGTGCTCAGGCGACATTGCTTGATGTCGATCACGGAACTTACCCGTATGTGACGTCGTCTAATCCGACGGCCGGCGGAGCGTCCGTCGGTGCGGGTATTCCGCCGCATCATATTACGGGCGTACTAGGCATTGTCCGCACTTACGCTACCCGTGTCGGTGAGGGGCCGTTTCCGACGGAAATGGTTGATGCTGAAGAAGATATGGCGAATCTCATTCGCCAACGTGGTAATGAATATGGCTCGGTGACCAAGCGACCGCGACGCTGCGGATGGTTCGACGCGGTGGCCACGCGTTATGCAGCGGAGCTGAACGGATTTGATTCCGTCGCTCTGACTAAACTCGATGTGCTCGATGCGCTCGCGGAGATCAAGGTTTGCGTAGGTTATGAGATCGAGGGACGTCGTGTTGACACGTTTCCCGCTGTTTCGAGTGAATTGTTAAAGATCAAACCGATCTATGAAACACTCCCCGGCTGGATGTCCGATACAGTTGGCACGACAGAATTTGATAAACTGCCGGAAAAAGCACAGACGTATGTTCGGTTCCTGTCCGACGAGATCGGCACTGAGATCGGCCTTATTTCCACTGGTCCGGAGCGCGATCAGACGATAATATTGAAAGATTCGGTAATGGAAGGATGGTTCAAATAATGGAGAATTGAAAATGGAAAATTGAAAATCTTAGGGCAAAAAGGAAAGATGATGGTTTCAATATTCATAATCTTCCGCTTTGCGTTCTCCATTTTCCATTGTAGAATTTTCAATTCGGCTGGCATTGCCGGCCGCACGTGGTCCGATAGCTCAGTCGGTAGAGCAAGTGGCTTTTAACCACTGGGTCGCAGGTTCGAGTCCTGCTCGGATCACCATTTTACGAATTAAGGGTACTCATTTATTGGGTGCCCTGTTTCGTTTGCCCCGTTCATGTTCTCTTCATTAAGCGCCGCTTGACGATCTCAACAAGAATTAGGTACGTAACAGTCGCGGCGGCCAAGAAGACGAAATAGGCATAAGGTAAAGGGACAAAGCCAAGGATTGGCCCGAGTGGCGTGAATGGAATTACCACCGCTGCAGAAATGACGGCGAGAACCGTCATCGCGAGAGAACGGCTCGGGCGGCTTTTGAACGGGTTGCCGACCGTGCGGATCACGAACACGACAGCGGTCTGCGTGGCTAGTGACTCGACAAACCAGCCGGTATGAAACTCCTTTTCGGCTGCGTGGAAATAGGCGAGTAGGACATAGAACGTAAGAAAATCATAAACGGAGCTGATCGGCCCGATGATCAGCATAAAATTGCGGATCAGTTTGATGTCCCAGTGCTGGGGTTTCCGGATGAACGAGCTGTCAACGTTGTCGGTTGGGATCGTGATCTGTGCAAGGTCGTAAAGAAAATTGTTGAGTAATATCTGCGTGGGCAGCATTGGCAGAAACGGCAGGAACAGAGCCGCACCGGCCATGCTGAACATGTTGCCAAAATTGGAACTTGTGCCCATCAAAAGGTATTTCATCACATTGCCAAACGACTTTCGGCCTTCGAGAATACCTCGGTGCAGCACCGACAGTCCGCGTTCAAGCATGACGATCTCGGCCGCGTCTTTTGCCACGTCGGTCGCGGTCGAGACCGATATGCCGACATCGGCGGTTCGGAGTGATGGAGCGTCATTGATACCATCGCCGAGGTAGCCGACAACGTGGCCGCGGCTCTTTAGCGCCGTCAGAATGCGATTCTTCTGCATCGGCGAAACGCGGGCAAAGATGCTTGTCGATTCTGCAACGTGTCCAAGCGCGGCGTCGGTCATCCGTTCGATCTCATCACCGAGAACGATCTTGTCGGCGGCCAAGCCGACCTGCTGGCAGACGTGGCGGGCGACTAGTTCGTTATCGCCGGTCAGGATCTTGATTTCCACGCCGTCTTTGGCGAGAGCCTTTAGCGCCGCCGCCGCCGATTCGATCGGCTCGTCTGCAAACGTCAAAAATCCTGCGAGCGTCAGGCCCGTCTCGTCTACCTTTTTGTATGTCTTTTGCTCTTTGACGGTTCGATAACCGACTGCGAGTACCCGCAGACCTTTTTCGCTAAATCCGTTGAAAACATCAGCAGATTCTTTTCTTCTTGCGTCGTCAAAAGCGAACACTTTGCCTTCAATCTCGTAATCGCTGCAGACGGAAAAAATACTTTCCGGAGCACCCTTGCAGATTAGAGTTCGCTTTCCGCCGTTTTCGACTACAACGGTCGCGCGGCGGCGTTCGAAATCGAACGGCACCTCATCCAGCACCTTAAAACCGGCAAGTCCGGCCGGTTCGTGTAAAAGAATTGCGTCGTCCAGTGGGTCACCTTTGCTCTTGATCGCTTCGTTCAACGCGTTCCGGATGCCGGTCTGAAACGCGCAATTGATATAACCGAGCTGAAAGACTTGGGCAGAGGGTTTGCCGGCGGGGTCGACGTGGTGTTCGAGGGATAATTCACCACTGGTAAGCGTTCCTGTCTTGTCACTGCATAATATGTCCATGCTGCCGAGATTCTGCATGGCACCGAGATGCTTGACGATCACCTTGTGCGTTGCCATACGAACGGCGCCCCGGCTAAGAGTGACTGCGGTGATCATCGGCAAGAACTCGGGCGTCAGGCCAACGGCGAGCGCGATCGAGAAAAAGAGCGATTCGAGCACGTTGCGATGCATCAGGACGTTTACGATCAGCACGAAGATCACTAGGAAAAAGACCACTCGCATGATCAGAAAACCGAATTTGCGCGTACCGCGTTCGAAATCGGTTTCAGGTACTTTGTCGGTCAATCGTTTTGCAATACCACCGAACACGGTCTCGCTACCGGTCGCCATCACACTTGCTACCGCAGTACCGCTGATAACGGAGGTGCCGAGAAAGACGCTCATTAGATGTGGGTCGTCTGTGTTCGTTTCTTTTTCGACTGGGAGAGATTCGCCGGTTAGCGCGGATTCGGAAACATGCAGCCCGTGAGTTTCGATAAGCTTTGAATCAGCCGGAACCAGATCACCGGCCGACAACTTGATCACGTCCCCAGGTACGACGTTGCGGCGCGGTATCTCGACCCAAACACTGTCGCGAAGAACTTTCGCAGTCAGAGAAACTGCTTGTTTGAGTGCGTTTGCCGCGTTTTGGGAGCGTGATGTCTGCACAAAATTCACAACTACGCCAAGCAGCACCATTAAAAGAATGATTGCCGCATTCACTGTTTCGCCGACCATTGCCGACACGGCGGCGGCAATCAGCAAGATCGCGATCAAGGGCTCGGCGAACAACAGCAAGAATTGGACTACTCCTGACCTCTGCTTCGTTTTGACAGGATCGTTGTAACCATAATGCCTTAATCGTTTGGCGGCTTCGTCGGAGGACAGCCCGCCCGAATTGACAGACACGCCCATTGATTCCGAGATCCCCTTTTTCAATTCCGTCGTCATAAACAACTATTACATCGGAAAGGTATGCGAATGCCCAAAAACAAACGGTTATCAGCAATAAACTCAGTCATTTTTCTTAGATCTCTCTAATGGGTCGATGTTGGCGAGTGGCAGAGCAAAAGGCCCGAAGTTCGACACCTGCTCGGATCAACGAATATTCTCTGTAACCCTGTCAGCGGAATCAATCAATGTCTCGACACCTTACGACCTCGACCGAGCAATAAGCTCTGGCGGCAACGGCCGCGGATGTACTACCTATAAGCGATCGGTCAAAGGCGTTGCCGGAACAATGCGGGCCGAGGAATATGGTGTCAGCGTTCCAGTTTGTCGCTTCGTCAATTAACACCTTTTTTGGATGGCCCAACCTGACCTCGACTGACGACGAAATTCCCGCTCGCTTTAGATTTTCCGACGATGTCGCCGCGAGCGTCTCCGCCCATTGCGACGCGAGTTTAGTTTCGACCGCGACGCCCTTCATTTGCGGTGTGAAACGGCCGATCGAGCCCAAAACCGAAGCATCGGCGACCGCAAGTAATCTAACCTCAGTTCCCGCCGGCCAACTGCGGGAGGCGATCGACTCTACGGCGCGCAATGACCCTGCGGAACCATCAAAGCCGACGAGCATTCGTTGCGGATGCGAATCAATAGGGGCAATTCGCCTTGCAATGCGAATCGAGCAATCCGTTTCCTTAAGTAGTTCTCTCGCGGTATGCCCTAAAAACATGTCGTGCTCGCCATGTTCGTGATGAGATTCGCCGATAAGAATGAGGTCGGGTTTAAACGTCTTCGAGAAGGCTAATACCTCGTGTGCCGGCGAACCTGATGCTGTCTCCTCCAAAACTTTCCACTTTGGAAACGCCTTTCTAATTTTATCAGCACCCTTTGAGGCAATGCGTCTTGCTTCGTCCGTGTTTGTTGGCGAACTCGGCAAATCCGAGACGGTAAACACAACGGCTTCGGTATCATCAGGTAGGCCGGCGAACCGCAAATCCGCAATCGCCGCGTCTGCCGCCTCATATCCGTGATACCCGATCAGGATTCGCATCAAAATTGTTCCTCAACCGTCGATTTGTGTCCCTTGCATTCCGTCTGCCAAAACGTACAACACGCGATTTGGCAAGGCGGTCAAAATCGTGTGTGTGCAAAACCTATGCCAAATCAAATTGCGTGAATCGGACAGTTTTTGGTCAAAAAAGTGTGGAATTCTTCGCAGATACCGGTGAAAAACTCTCGGCAAGAGTGCCTTCTAAAATCCTTTAATTTATTTGAGCCAACAAGATCGGGAGCTGCGCGAGCCTGCGCGAACGGTATAGTGGTTGCACTAATACTATAGATAATAGAACTAGAGGTGTCGGGATACTCGAAATGGGAGGTAATTACGACAATGTTTACGAAAAGAGAAAACGAAGAAACTGCTTTATTCGTAATTCGCTGGTCAGGGCGTGTTCTTAGCTTAATGGTTTTGTTTCTGCTCGCACTTTTTTATCTTAGTGAGGGCATTGTTACGTCCGAGATCGCGTACCGGGAATATATCGGATTGCTTTTCTTTCCTATCGGCGTTGCGATTGGATTTGTTATCGGTTGGCGAGACGAACTCAGGGGCGGGTTGATTTCCGTACTCAGCGTCTCGGCTTTCTATTTGATATACGGACTTTTGTTAAGCGGCTCAATTCGTCAGGGTTGGGCATTTCTGGTATTCGCGGTACCGGGTATTCTGTTTCTGGCATACGGGCTGCTTAATAGAATTTGGTTTCCGGCGGCGAGACATAGTGTCTCTGTTTAGTAAAAGTGAGGGTCTTTATGGCGACTTCAGTAAAAATGATCGATCAGAATCCGATTTCAAAATCGGCACCCGTAGATTTGCCCCATATTGCCGAGGGCGATCATGTCATCGGAGCATTTGTTGGACGAACCGACGGCCCGACATTGATCGTCGTCGGCAGCTTGCACGGCAACGAACCGGGCGGCGCCGTTGCCATCTCAAACCTTTCACCCAAACTCGCCGCATTGACGGAAAAACTAGCCGGCCGCGTATATTTCCTTGCGGGTAACACGAGGGCATTCGGTCAACGCGTTCGGTTTATCGACGCTGACCTTAATCGTCATTGGACACCGCACAACGTCTCAAATGTCGGATCGGACGAGATCATGGAAACCGCTGAGGGACAGGAGCTTACTGAGCTTGACCGTATATTGGACAGTATTCTGATAACGGCGCTTGATGAGGTATATGTTCTTGATCTTCACTCAACATCCGCGGATGGAATACCCTTCGCGACCGTAGGCGATACACTGCGAAACCGAAGATTCGCTCAAGGTTTTCCAATCACGATTCTTCTCGGAATCGAGGAACAGCTGGACGGCACGTTGCTTGAGTATCTGAATAATGCTGGTGCGGTGACGCTTGGGTTCGAGGGCGGGCAGCATCAATCAGAGCGGACGGTCAAGAATCACGAAGCCCTCATTTGGCTGGCGCTCGCAAATTCCAAGATCCTCGATCCGGCTTCTATACTGGACTTCAAGACGCATCGTAAACACCTTGCAAATGGTAATCGTAAATCGCGGATTTTCGAGGTAAGGCACAGGCACGCGATAAGGCACGGCGATGATTTTGAGATGAAACCCGGATTTAACAATTTCGATCCCGTTGTCGACGGCCAGGTTTTGGCGAGAGACAGGAACGGGGAAGTGACGGCGATTGAAAAAGGCTTGTTACTGATGCCTCTGTATCAAAAACTCGGCGAGGACGGCTTTTTCATCGGCCGCGAGATATCGCCGTTTTGGCTGTGGTTATCGGGCATTCTTCGTCGAATTGGTATCCAGAAGATCGTTCAGATTCTTCCCGGCGTTCGGCGTGATCCAAAAGACGCGGCAACGCTCATAGTTGACACTGGTGTCGCTCGCCTGTTTCCATTACAGATATTTCACTTACTGGGCTTTCGCCGACGGCGGTGGGTCGACAAGAAGCTAATTGTAAACCGTCGAAAACACGACACCGACAGCCCGTTCAAGTGGAACGGTAAATAAGTTATGGGAGATAAAAAGGTTTCTCTGGAGTATGACGACGCTCAGATGCGCTCCTTTACTCTCGGCGTGCTTAACGATCTGCAGGCGCTTGAGCATATGCTTACGACCGGTATGTTCGAGGAGGACGTGAGACGAATTGGCGCCGAGCAGGAAATGTTCCTTGTTGATTCGGCGATGCGTCCTGCTCCGCTTGCGATGGACGTCATCAAACAGGCGCGCGACGGCCGTCTGACAACCGAGATCGGCAAATTTAATCTCGAAGCAAATCTGACACCGCTCGAATTTAGCGGCAATTGTCTCAAATTGATGGAGGACGAGTTGAACGAGGTTTTGGCTATCGTCCGCAAGGCTGCCGGTAAATTTGGCGGCGGAGTGGTGCTCGCCGGCATTCTGCCTACCATCCAGCAATCGGATCTGACCAGTGAGAATCTGACACCAAACCCGCGTTACTATGAGATCGACCGCATCGTGACCGAACTTCACGGTGAGAATCGAGTTATCCATATCAAAGGGCTTGATGAGCTTCAATTAACCCTGCAAGACACTTACATAGAATTTTGCAATACGAGTTTTCAGATTCACCTCCAGGTCGGCGCAAGTGAGTTCGTGCGCTACTACAACTGGGCACAGGCGATCTCGGGGCCGGTGCTCGCGTGTGCGGTCAATTCGCCAATATTGCTGCATCACCGTTTGTGGCACGAGACGAGGCTCGCGGTGTTCAAACAGTCGACTGACACTCGGTCGCTGACGCACAAACAACGAAATCAAAAACCGCGGGTCAATTTTGGCGATCGGTGGGTCGAGAATTCGATCATCGAGGTACTGCACGAGGACGCTATACGGTTCCGGATCCTTTTGACACAGGCCATCGAAGAGAACTCATTAAAGGTGCTTGCGGATGGTGGCATTCCTAATCTCGCCGCCTGGCGTCTGCACAACGGGACGATATGGCGGTGGAACCGGCCTTGCTACGGCGTCGTTGGTGGTAAACCCGGGCTTAGGATCGAGGCAAGGTTCCTGCCTTCGGGGCCAACGGTTGTGGATGAGATGGCAAACGCTGCTTTCTTCTTGGGCTTGTTGACCGAATTGCCTGAGGAATTCAACGATATTCGCGATCATATGACGTTCGACGATGCCCGGAACAATTTTTATAATGCCGCCCGATATGGACTCAAAGGGCAGATACGTGGCCTCGACGGCCAGAGTCGACGGGTAGGCCGGATAATCTTAGAGGAATTGCTCCCGAGAGCTCGAAAGGGCTTGGCGCGAGCCGGGGTCGATGAGGCCGATAGCGAAAGGCTGCTCGATATAATTGAACACCGTGTGTCGCAGGAAAAGACCGGAGCACAATGGATGCTGGATTCGTATGCAACTATGGACAAACGCGCAAAACCGAATGTTCGCGTCCGGTCCCTGACCGCCGCGTTAAAGGCTCATCAGGAGGATGGCTCGGACCCGATGCACACTTGGGAACTAGCGGCTATACCCGCCGACTCGCAGTGGATCGACAATTACAAGACCGTCGAGCAATTCATGGCTATTGATCTATTCACGGTTCGCCCCGCGGACGTTTTGGATCTCGCTGCGAGTTTGATGCACTGGCGGCACGTTAGGCACGTTCCTGTTGAGGATGATGCCGGGCGGCTCATCGGCATCGTCTCGCATCGTGATCTGATCGAGCTATTGGCGTCCGGGAAATTTGGCGCATCGTCGTCGATTACGGTTAAGGACATCATGAAAACCGAGCTCATTACGGTCGCTCCGGACACGCCCACGCTCGAGGCTCTGGACCTCATGCGTAATAACGATATCGGTTGTTTGCCCGTCGTTAAAGACAGACGCTTGGTCGGTATTATCACGGCCTATGATTTTTTGACGGTTTCGACAAAACTTTTTGAAGAAAAATTGCAAGAGATCAGTTAGAGTAATCGCGTGTCCAGGGCGACCGCAAGGAGTTAGAATGAACGAAGCAAAACAATCGCACGAATGGGAAAAATATCTCAAGTTCTTTTCCGCACAGAATGCCGGCCGTATGACCAGACTCGGTGTCTTCGAATCTCACGATCACGTTGTCAACGATTACTGGCTCGAGAGCGGATTGCCGTTTGTTGGTATTGACATCGACGCCCGCGGCGAAAGGCCCTCCGTGCAGGTCACGGTCGGTCATTACACGCACGATGCCTCTAATGTCGTTAAACTCGAATTTAAGCTGAGTCTGTCGGGTGAGGAAGACGGCATTGACATTACGGATGTCGAGGGCCGGACAACCGTTCTGCGCTTTGAGACGCGGCCGGCCGTAGCCTGATTTGACCTTTGCGCGGATTTTTTCGCGGCAGATAGTAAATCGTCGCGTTTTTCAAACACGATTTCGAGATTAATTTCCGTAAGCCCTTTATTTACAGTCGTTTCTTACAAAATTTTCAGGGTATGTTAATTGCTATGATTTAAGTCGTGATCTTCACTAAACTGGAGAGATCAAACTTCATTGAGTATCAGTTTGCACAGGCCAAACTTTAGAATTATGAAAATTGCTCACGATTTGAGTATTCAGGATAAATGCCAGGATTGTCAGCTGCGAAGCAAGAATTTCTTTTGCCAACTCCCTACGGCGGATCTGCAGCATTTTGAATCCATTACAGTAACAAAGGCATATCCGAGAGGTACGATGCTCTTTGTCGAGGGCCAATCCTCAGACGGCGTCTATATGCTGTGTCAGGGCAAAGTTAAGCTGTCGACGTGCTCAAGCGAGGGCAAAATCATAATCCTTGAGATCGCCGACGCAGGAGCCGTTCTAGGACTCAGCGCGGCGGTCAACGGCATCGAATATGAAACCACCGCCGAGGTTCTCGAACTGTGCCAGGTGAATTACGTCAAGACGGCCGATCTGCTCGAATTTCTCCAAACCAACCCCGAGGCTTGCCTAAACGCCGCGCGACAGTTGAGCCGGAACTATCAAACTGCTTATCGGCAGATTTGCTCGCTGGGCCTGTCCGATTCGGTTGTGGGTAAGCTCGCCAGGTTGTTTCTGGACTGGAGCCGTCACGGCAACGCCCACTCAAACGGCAACGGCCTTGGAAACGGCAGCGTTCATCTCAAAAACTTCTTTACGCACGAGGAGATCGCCGAAATGATCGGCACCTCGCGTGAAACTGTCACCCGCGCGCTCAAGTATTTTCGCCAGAACGATTTGATCACGCTGAAGGGTTCCGACCTCATCATCCACGATCAACACCGCCTCAGAGCTGCAATCGGTAACCGTGGCGGTTCCTCAGATATGTGATGCACGTCACAGCTCCCTGTGACACACGCCCTTTTTATAAAAAGCAAAGCCGGGTAACAATGTGTTGCTACCCGGAGGTTTGCCGATGCCTCTTCAAGAAAAACAAGCCGACTGTTACTACTGTTGTCCTATAACCGTAAATGAGCTTCTCCGCGGACTCGATGCTATTAGTCGCGAAACACTGACATCGCTCGAAGAGCTCCGATCGATACCGCCGGGTGTTACAGTTTTTGCGCCCGGCGAACAGCCCATAAATATGTATGTGCATCTTATGGGTAAAGCCGTTCTGACTCCTCAAACGGGCCCGCAGAATACTCTGAATCCCTGTCCGGCTGGCCCAAATCGAATTTACGGCCTGATCGAGGCACTGTCAGGAAATCCATTCGAGGCGAGCCTCCAGACGGTCAGCGCGTGCCAATTTGGCAAGATAGATCAAGCTGAGTTTCTAAGCTTTATCCGGTGTCGCCCCGCACTGTGTTTCAAGCTGGCCAAGATCCTCAGTCGTTCATATCAGCAAGCCGTAAAATTGATCAATTCTCATTGAGGCGCGAGAAAAATTTTTTTTGAATTGTGACGCGGCGCACAGAACCAGTGTGGAAAGCCATCTAGTCTGATAGCGTGAATTCAGTTTATTCGCATTTTCTAAGGTATGAGAAGCAAAATGATAGCTTCAAATAATAACCCCAAAGTTGCACAGTTATCGACAGTGTCAATCACCAGAAGCGCCTTATTCGCGCGCTTTCGAATTCGTGTTAGAATCGCGGAGACAAAGTCGAAATTTTTTTGAATTTTTTTTGATTTGTGACGGCGCTCACATATATGCCCGTCAATTTGCTTTAACCTAACAGCACGCCTAGGTACTTTATACCTAGTTTCTACAAATCGGAGGCAATATTATGGCTTCAAATAACAAGATCAAAGTGGTACTTCTTACGGCTTTTATCCTGGTCGTATTCGGATGGGCGATGTCAACAACCGTTTCTAAGGCACTTAGCGTTTCGGTTGACGCCGCGGCGTCGGAGCCGACCGAGCCGGCGATTGCGCTGAATGGCAACCCCGACGACTACGTTGGGAGTGAGACCTGCAAGGCATGTCACGAAGACCAATTTAAGAATTTCGAGGGTACTAAGCACGCCAAGCTTAAGGATGTGCCAAGTTGGAAAGACAAGGTTCAGGGCTGCGAGTCCTGCCACGGCGCCGGAAAGGCCCACGTCGAAGGCGGCGGCGATAAAACCAAGATCATTACATTTACGGGCAAGAACTCAAAAACAATTTCCGAAACGTGCTTGAGCTGCCACGCCGGCAAGGAAAGTCACAACAATTTCCGTCGTGGAGAGCACTGGCGCAATAATGTCGGCTGCACCGATTGTCATACTGCTCACGGAGCGATCCATGGTCCATTCAAGGTCGGTTCAACGACATTGGTCAACCGAGCGTCGGACGTGAATCCTGCACCGGCAATGCTTAAGGGCAACGAGCAGCAGCTTTGCATTGCCTGCCACAGCGAAGTGAAATCACATTTCAGCAAACCATTCCGGCACAAAGTTCTGGAAGGCACGATGAAGTGCAGCGATTGTCACAACGCACACGGTGGGTTTGAATCAAAGCAAACCAAATTAGGGATCGGCGCCGATGCCGCGTGCGTCAAGTGTCACACCGATAAACAAGGTCCGTTCGTTTTTGAACACGCCCCGCTCAAGGTCGAGGGATGTGCGGCATGTCATACACCGCATGGTTCGGCAAATCCGAGACTGCTTAAGCGGCATCAGGTTCGCCAGCTTTGTTTGGAATGCCACAGCGGCGTCACCGCGCAACTTTCGGATGGTCCGGCTGGTGGCCCACATAGTCAAAGGACATTATTGCAACGCAACTGTACTGCCTGTCATTCAATGATCCATGGCTCCAATTCGAGCAATGTGTTCTTTAGATAACGATGGATAAGAGGAGGATTTATGACATATAAACATATTAGAACGCTAGAAACCACGGTCATCAGAAACACAATCCTATTCATCGTTTTTGTGGTGATCGGAGGGTTGCTTTTCACAACTACCAATTTGACGGCTCAAACACCATCGGCGTCTCCATCCGAGAATCCGACTATGATTGGGGGCTACCAGATAAGTTCCTCGGTCGAACTCGGAGTTCGCGGGCTTAGTTTTAACGGCAGCGACGAAAAATTTAGGAGCGATCTTAATTACCGCCCCGGGTTTCGTATTTTTGACTCCAGTTTTCTAATGGAAACCAAAGATGGAAAAGGGAAACTATTCGATTCATTATTGGTAACTACCTCCGGCTGGAGCGCAGACCCCTCGGGTTTTGTCCGTGTAAATGCCGAAAAGAATGGAGCATACAGTTTTAACGCTAATGTCAGGCGCGTCAATCTGATCAATAGAACCAGTAATTTGATTCTTGGGCTCCATCCATCGGATACCAAGCGTCACTTTGGAGATTTTGACGTGACGATTTTTCCGCAAAGTGAAAAATTGAGGCTCCGTTTCGGAACATCATTTTTCATTGGAACTGGAGACCGGGGGGCATCCTATCGAACGAGGGACGTCTTTCCAATTACCGAAAAACTAAATTCCAAAACCTTTGACATGCGAGCCGGGATCGATACAAAACTTGCTGGTTTTAATCTCTCTTTCACGGCGGGCAAACGGAGTTTCGACGATTATGGAAGATTTGTCGTTAATTCGCGACAGGTCGGTGTTGCCGGAAGCTGCTATTTTGGAGTTTGCATCTCGCCAACTGATGTCAACTTCCTCAATCGGCTTGACAGACAAAATCCGAACGGCGGAAGCACCGAATACGGTATCTTCAGCATGCAGCGGACCTTTGCCAAGAAACTGGACATAACGGGACGTTTTATTTATTCGACAACCGATCGGGATTTTAACATTCTCGACAACATTAATTACGACGGACAACTCAGGTATACAAATACCGCGGGGACAAGCGTAACATCGCCGAACCTTTTTGTTGATGCAGACACGTATGAGATCGGCGGCGGCTCGAAACGCCCGCAATCCAGGGGTGATTTCGGTGTTACATATGCTGCGACCGACAGTTTCAGGATCTCCAATACCTTTACTTTTGATCAGTATAACAGTTTTGGCGATTCTAATTACTATCAGAAATTTACTGCCAGGTGTCAGGTCGTAAATGTCGCAGGCGGTTGCCCCGCAATTGGTGCTCCGTTCGTAGCCGGTCTGGCAGGAGCTTCGTTCCTTGATACCAGAACATTGTACTGGTATTCCTATGGCTTCAAACGCTTTACCAATACCATCGAGGGAGATTATCAATTTAATAACAAAGTCGGCATCAATATTGGATACCGTTTTACACACAGAAAGGTAAGTCTTGCCCACGTTAACAGGACAGTTGATGATCTCGTTAACCGTCCAATAACGCCAACGTCCACCTATCTAACGTTTGATGAGGATGAGGAAGAAAACACGGCTCACGTCATTCTGTTTGGAACCAAAATTAAACCTACCAAAAGCTGGACGATCTTTGCCGATGGTGAACACGGGCAAGCGGATAACGCTTTTATCAGATTGGGAAATTATGACTATACGAATTTCAGGGTCAGGAGCAATTGGAATTACAAACAACTCACCTTCAATGTCTCAGGTATCATCCGGAATAACGAGAACCCGTCGCAAACCGTCGATCCGCTCACAGGTGTTCCTCTTGGGGCTCCATTTTTTGTGGCAAACGTCCGGAGCCGTGTCTTCTCCGCGTATGCTGATTATGTCCCCGACCCGCGGTGGACGTTGAGCGCAGGCTACACTTATAATTTCCTGACGAGCAAGACTGATATAGACGTGCCTTCCGTCGGGCGGGGATTTAGTGAATTCTATATGAAGGATAACTATTTCTTTGTGGACGTTTCCGCACATCCAGTCAACCGGGTATCGTTTTACGGGAGTTACCGGTATAACAAGGATAACGGTCAAGGGAATCGAGTTTCACCCACCTTGCTAAATATCATCAGCTCCTATCCGTTCCAAATGCATACACCGGAATTCCGGATAGCCATCAAGCTGACCAGGAATATTGATTGGAATGTGGGGTATCAATACAATGATTACAAGGAAAAACTTCAGATAGGTTACTATCTTTATAATGAGTTGACCACAAATGACATTCCGCCAAATGCGGTTTATGCCCCGAATCAAAATTACAGGGCGCATTTACCATATACGTCACTGAGGATCTATTTTGGCGGAGAGCGCTAACCTGACTGCAAACGAACCGCGATACTGGCAACAGATCGCGGTTCATTATTTTATAGAGTTTTCACTTTGGGTATGTTACAAATGGTCTCCGCGCCAGACACGGCAGGCCGAAGACGGTAACTAAATAGGGCAGATCATGCCGATTCGTGATCCATTTTGGAGGGTTACAAGGGATGTTGCAAACGTGATGGACACTCAGCCACCAGTAAATGCCAGCCGCCGAAGATTTCTTGACTATCTTCTAGGTTCGAGCGCCGTCGCAACTCTTGCGGCGATTTTTTATCCAATTTTTAAATTCATGGTTCCACCTGAGGTCGTCGAGGCGCAGCAGAACTCTGTTGTGGCAGCGAAAAACGCCGAGCTCCCGTCAAACACGGGTAAGATATTCAAGTTTGGCAGCAAGCCAGGAATCGTTATTCGAACGGAAACCGGCGAGGTCAAGGCGTTTTCGGCAAGCTGCACACATCTCGACTGTATAGTTCAGTATGATCCCGGATCAAAACAGATCGTTTGTGCCTGCCATAACGGGAAATTCGACCTGACCGGAAAGAATGTGGCCGGGCCGCCGCCGCGGCCGCTCGAGGAATTTACCGTAAATGTTAAAGGGGACGATATCACAGTAACGAGGGCATAACCGTGACTAGGGCAGCCGCCATGTATCTCTGGCTCGATGAGAGACTAGGGATAACTTCAATTGCCGCTTTGGCGAAGAAGAAGGAAGTTCCGCTTCATCGCCATTCGGTGTGGTATTACTTCGGCGGCATGACCCTCTTTCTCTTTTCGGTGCAGGTCGTAACGGGAATCCTACTTCTGCTTTATTATCGGCCGAGCGCCGAGGCCGCCTTTGAAAGTGTTCAGTTTATCATCACCGAAGTCCAGTTTGGCTGGCTGATCCGCTCAGTACACAGTTGGTCCGCAAATCTTTTGATTCTCACGCTGTTCATACATATGTTCAGTGTTTATTTTATGAGCGCCTACCGAGCGCCCCGTGAAATTACATGGGTGAGCGGCGTGCTTCTGCTATTCATATGCCTCGGCTTCGGGTTTAGCGGCTACCTGCTTCCGTGGAATCAGACGTCGTTTTTTGCGACAAAGGTAGGAACCGAGATCGCTGGTGTTGTTCCATTGATCGGTCGGCCGGTGCTAACGTTCCTGCGCGGAGGTACTGAAGTCACTGGAGCGACGTTGACACGGTTTTATGGGTTTCATGTGGCTGTCCTTCCGGCGGTGGCAACGGTACTGCTCGGCATCCATGTTTTGCTGGTTCAGATGCATGGTATGAGTGTGCCGCCCGGCCTTGACGCCGGTAAGGTTAAGAAGATGAAATTCGTTCCGAATTTTGCCCTTCGCGACCTGATCGGATGGATCCTCGCGGTCGGCGTGCTCGCCGCATTGGCAGCAATATTCCCGTGGGAGCTAGGGGAAAAAGCCGATGCCTTTGCTTCCGCCCCGGCGGGCATTAAGCCGGAGTGGTATTTCCTTTTCATGTTCGAAACGCTCAAGTATCTCCCGGCCAAGATCCTATTTATAGATGGCGAGGTACTCGGCATTTTGGCTTTCGGACTGGGCGGTTTGTTTTGGGTACTCGTCCCTTTCTTGAATAGGACGCCCGGACAAGGAACCCGAAAGCGTGTTTTTAACATTATCGGCATCGTTATCGTCCTCTTTATTGTCGTGATGACGATCGTCGGATTCTTGAGTTGATAAATGCCATGGCACGGAATCGTAATATCGGAACACAGACAAATCGGCGAGGCTCATGTGCACCGGCGCCGGCCAAATGGCAACCGGGCTTGATCGTAAGGTATCGGCGGCACGCGGTCTTTGTACTGAGCATGGTCTCGATTGTGGCGGCGGTGTACTTCCTTACAATCTCCGATCGCGCTTCTGCTCAAGAGACAAATTCCTGCATTGCTTGTCATTCAACGTTGGCGGGTCGCCTCTCGGATCCGGTCAAGTTATTTGAGGTGGATATTCACCGGTCTAAGGGCTTGTCCTGCAGCGATTGTCACGGTGGCAATCCGGCAAAGAGCGATGTGGCCGGCGCAAAAGACCCGAATTACGGATATGTGGCCAGACCCACTGCCCAACAGATACCGGCATTTTGCGGAAAATGCCATAGCGACGCGGGACTGATGAAGAAATTCAACCCTTCCTTGCGTGTCGATCAGGTTCAAGAATACGCTACAAGCGTTCACGGCACTCGACTGAAGGGCGGCGATCAGAAGGTGGCAACATGTGTGAGCTGTCACGGTGTGCACGGTATTCGTGCCCCTGTGGATCCGTTGTCCAGCGTGCATGCGTTGAATGTCGCGGAGACGTGCGGTAAATGTCATGGAAACGCCGAACACATGGCTGGTTACAACATCGCCCACGACCAGTATGATAAATACAAGTCGAGCGTTCATGCTGCGGCGCTTTACCAAAAGAATGACCTTTCGGCTCCGACATGCAACGACTGTCACGGCAATCACGGCGCCGCACCGCCCGGCGTGACATCAGTCGCAAATGTGTGCGGGCAATGTCATGCACGACAGGCTGAATTGTTTCAAAAAAGCCCTCACAAACAGCCCTTTGACCTGATGGAGCGTGGCGAATGTCTCAGGTGCCACAGCAATCACGACATCATGCCGCCGACCGATCAGATGGCAGGCGTCGGACCGGGTTCGACCTGTACCTCGTGTCACAGCAACGATGCCGGTTTTGCCGCGGCCGAGCGGATCGGAAACGGCTTGAGCAGCGTTAACGCTAAGATCGCGGACGCTAAAGATATTCTTGAGAGGGCAGAACGCGCAGGAATGGAGGTCAGCCGGCCTCGGTTCGAGCTCCGGGATGCGTCCGACGGACTCACGCAGGCCCGGGTATTGATACATAGCGCGTCCGCCGACGAACTTGAAAAGGCGCTTGGCCCCGCATTAGAGGTCGCAACGAAGAGTTACAATGCCGGTGAGGGCGCTTTTGGTGAATTGACCTACCGGCGTAAGGGCTTGGGCGTTTCACTAATCTTCATTCTTTTCCTTGCGCTTTTGGTTTATCTGAAAATACGACAGATCGAAAGCTCGCCGCCGCCCGCCGAAACCTGATTAAAAACGTCACTTCTTTCTGTATTTATCTTTTGATCGAGCTCTCGCTAAATTACCCAATTTAAAAGTGATTAGCGTCACACGTCTCCTCAGAAATATTAGTTATAATCATCGTGAGTAAGCCGATGAAAACCTTTAGGGTTAAAACCGCAATCATCATATGTTTTTCGCTGATATGGGCGGCGTTCTATTTTTACGGTTCGGCTTTATCGTCGGCCCAAAGCCAGAGTGAGCAACCATATCTATCCGCCAATCAGCAACAAGGACAGTTTCCGACGAATGTTAATTTAGATTGCAGCGGTTGTCACGGTGCCGGCAAAACACTGCCAAACATAGGCGGCGAGCAATTTCATAAGGACGCCCACGGTGCGATTATCGCAAGCATACACGCCCGGGCCGGCGCAAACGGCAAACCGGCCCCAAGCTGCAAGACTTGTCACACGGTCAATGGCGATATGACCACCGCCCTGCCCGCCGAAAACCCCAATTCGACCGTGAACCGGGCAAATATGGTCAAAACGTGCGGGGGCTGCCATGAGAGTTCAGCTACCTCGTTTCATTTGAGTATCCACGGCAGCAGACGGGACAATGGTCAAACCAAGCCCGCATCGTGTGCCGATTGCCACGGTTCGCATAGCGTTGAGCCCGTAAAAGACAGCACCTCGACAATGAATCGGGCCAACGCGGAATTGATGTGCGCGAAATGCCACACGCAAAATGTGGCCGACTATGATGTCAGCAGTCACGGCCAGGCTTTTAAGGAAGGTAATCTTAAAGCTCCGACATGTACATCCTGCCACACCGCCGTCTCACATCTGCAGGCGCCGCTGTCGCGACGCGATTTTAATATGTCGATGGTCAACAATTGCAGCAATTGTCACCAAAAACAGGCTCCGAGCTACCGTGATACTTTTCACGGACAGGCGACCGCTCTTGATTTCAAGCTTGCCGCGACGTGTGCGGATTGTCATACGCCTCACAAGAATCTACCGGCAAGTAACCCGCTGTCATCGGTGCATAAGGACAATTTGGTTCAGACCTGCTCCAAGTGCCACGAAAACGTAAACGCAAATTTCGTGATGTACAGCCCGCATCCGGAGCCGAAAGATCCGGAAAAGTCGGCCTTGGTTTATTGGGTAACCCATTTTATGGAATGGTTGTTGATCGGTGTTTTCAGCTTTTTCGGGATCCACACGATCCTCTGGCTGCAGAGATCGATCGTCGCTTACATTAGCGAGAAGCACGAAAAATCGCCCGACGACGATGTCTACGTAGTGCGATTTGCCAATATCCACCGGTTTACGCACATTCTGATCGTAATAAGCTTCATTTTACTGGCTGCG
>Ga0209797_10000148_pt1 | contig 31245 bp, 26 predicted proteins | sample DOMMetBare3Fresh_2_FD_187472 | JGI IMG/M metagenome (GOLD analysis project Ga0209797, IMG submission 187472) | Wetland sediment microbial communities from St. Louis River estuary, USA, under dissolved organic matter induced mercury methylation -... | ecosystem: Environmental > Aquatic >... | reverse complement strand
GCATTTACGGCACCAACGGTACGCTGCATATCGGCTGGCGGGAATCGAAATACAAGGTGAATTCGAGCCCTGACTGGACGGTGTTTGGCAAAGGATACGACAAGGTCGCTTCGTTCAAGGGCAAGATCGAGAATTTTGCAGGTGCACTACGTGGTGAAGAGAAGCTCTTTATCAAACCTGAAGACGCCATCGCATCCGTCCGAGTGATCGAGGCCGCGTATAAATCGCTCAGACAAAATCTTTGGCAGCCTGTAGTTGAGAAAACGTTAGCAGCGAATTAAACACGGAGGACACGGAGATCACTGAGAAAGAAACATAAATAATTACCCTGTGTCCTCTGTGGTGAAAACTCTTATGGTAAGAATCCATCCAACAGCAATTATTGAAGACGACGTCACCATCGGCGAAGGCACGAGCGTCTGGGACAACGTCCACATTCGCCACGGTGCGAGCCTTGGCGACGAGTGCATTGTCGGCGAAAAAAGCTACATCGCCTACGACGTGCGTGTCGGCAATCGCGTAAAGATCAACGCGATGGTATATATTTGTGCCGCCGTAACGATCGAGGATGGCGTGATGATCTCGGCGTCAACAACTTTTACCAACGACCGCTTTCCGCGTGCGACGTTTCCCGATCTCAAATCACTTCGTCCGAGCGAACCTGACGAGCACACGCTTCCGACGATGGTCCGCGAAGGCTCAACCATCGGCGCCGGCTGCATCATTGGCAACGACCTCGAAATAGGCCGCTGGGCAATGGTCGGTATGGGCTCGGTTGTAACCAAATCGGTTCCCGATTTTCATCTCGTGCTCGGTTCACCGGCACGATCGATCGGCGCAGTGTGCAAATGCGGACAGCTTTTTCACAAATTCGTCGACGGCGAAAGCGGTTCATTTGAATGCATCTGCGGCCTTGAATACTTGATAGTTGATCGAATCGTAACTGAAACAAGTTTCACCACAGAGAACACAGAGGTCACAGAGGATGTCAGCAAAATCGCTTTTGCATAACCCCCTTTTTTCTTCTCAGTGACCTCCGTGTCTCTGTGGTGAATCCGTCTTATGACCCAAAATATCGCCATCGTCGGATCCGGTTTTCTTGGTATGACACTCGCGTTGCGTCTTGCCGAGCGTGGCGATAAAGTCACGATCTTTGAATCGGGAAATGAGATCGGTGGTCTCGCCTCGGCCTGGGAGATCGGGGATGTAATTTGGGACAGGCATTATCACGTCACGCTTGCTTCCGACAAATTTACCCGTCGGATCGTAGAGGAACTCGGGCTCGGTGATGAATACCGGTGGGTCGAGACGAAGACTGGTTTTTACAGCGACGGAAACCTCTATTCGATGTCGGACACGATGGAGTTTCTGAGATTTCCGCCGCTCGATCTGATCAGCAAACTGCGGCTCGGTGCCACGATCTTTTATGCGTCGCGTTTCAAAAACTGGAAGCGTCTCGAAAAAATAACGGTAGAAAAATGGCTGACAAAACTCTCGGGCAAAAAGACGTTTGAAAAAATCTGGAGGCCGTTACTTCGAGCAAAGCTCGGTGACGCCTATACAAAAACGTCCGCAGCGTTTATTTGGGCGACGATCCAACGGATGTATGCCGCCCGAAACTCGGGTCTCAAGAAAGAAATGTTTGGCTACGTCCGCGGCGGATATGCTCGTGTATTGAAGCGATTTGGCGAAGTCCTGGTCGAAAAAGGTGTTGAGATCAGGCTTAATTCGCGGGTAGAGAGCGTAAAAAGACACGACAACGGAAAGATAATCGTCGAAATGGCCATAAAACGACGACGCGAAGATGCAAAACCGACCACAGTGGCACATAAGACAAAATACGGCGTGTTGCGGGCTGGTGTTGTGGTTGCCAGCGGGTTTTCCGGAGCTTTTCTCTCGGAACCCGATCTTAAACCGAACGGTCATAACGCTACTCCTCGCAACGGAAATGCGATTGATACTTTTGATAAAGTTGTTCTCACTTGCCCGTCAAACGTTGCAGCCAAAATGGCTTTGGAACTTACAGCGGCAGAAAAGCGGAGCCTCAAAAATATTCAGTACCAAGGCATCGTCTGCGCGTCTGTGCTGTTAAAAGGCCCGCTGTCGGACTTTTACGTCACAAATATCACCGACGAATCGCCTTTTACCGGCGTCATCGAGATGTCGGCACTCGTCGACAAGCAAGAATTCGGCGGCTCCTCGCTCGTTTATTTACCGAAATATGTGGCACCCGATGACGATCTTTTTGATAGATCAGACGCAGAGATCGAGCAGATCTTTTTAGACGGGCTCGAAAAGATGTATCCGGATTTCGAGCGTGAAAAGGTTATCGCGTTTAAGGTCTCACGCGTTCGTCAGGTATTTCCGCTGCCGGTTCTGAACTATTCGCGGGATTTGCAACCCTCAGGAACCACGGTCGACGGCGTGTACATCGTAAATTCGTCGCACATCGTCAACGGCACCTTGAACGTGAACGAAACAGTTCAGTTGGCAGAGAATTTTTTTGAAAAAGAATTCACCACAGAGATACAGAGCGCACTGAGCTGAAAAATCAGCGCTTTCTCTGTGAACTCTGTGTCTCTGTGGTGAATATGATTTATGAGAACGATAGCGAGTCTTTCACTAGACTTAGACAATCAGTGGTCGTACATGAAAACGCACGGAGATGCGGGCTGGGACAGCTTTCCCAGCTATCTCGACGTGGTCGTGCCGCGCGTGCTTGCTTTTTTGAAGGAGCGAAATCTCAAGATCACATTCTTTATTGTCGGGCAGGACGCAGCTCTCGAAAAAAATCGTGAAGCGATCGCTTCGATCGCAGCGGCGGGTCACGAGATCGGAAACCACTCGTTCAATCACGAGCCGTGGCTCCATCTTTATTCAAAAGACGAGCTTATCGAGGAATTTGAAAAAACCGAAACGGCGATCGACCGCGTGACGGGAAAGCGTCCGACCGGGTTTCGCGGGCCCGGATACAGTTTGAGTCCGACCGTTTTGGAAGTGCTCGCTGAGCGCGGCTACAAATACGATTGCTCGACACTTCCGACATTTATCGCTCCCTTGGCCAGGACCTATTATTTTTTCAAGTCACCCGAGATGAGCGATGAGGAAAAGGAAAAGCGAAAGAAGTTGTTTGGTAACTTTTCGGACGGCTTTCAGTCTCTGAAACCTCATTTTTTCGAGGCGGCTGGAACTACACTGGTCGAAATTCCGGTTACGACCTTTCCAATTATAAAAACGCCGATACACGTCAGTTATCTACTTTATCTATCGACACTTTCGCGTGCCGCGGCCAAGGCCTATTGGCGATCCGCTCTAATAATGTGCCGGCTGACCGGCGTGCAGCCCTCGCTTCTGCTGCATCCCCTCGATTTTATGTGCGGCAGCGACGTCGACGAATTGAAGTTTTTTCCGGGGATGAATTTGCCGCTCGAGAATAAGCTCGAATTTGTCAGCGAGGCGTTGGCCGTCTACAAAAAGATGTTCGACGTAGTGAGCGTCGGTGAACACGCGGATTTTGTTCGCCGTGGCGACTCGGCATTACAGCCTCACGGAGAATTGGTTTTGTGAAGGTTTTAGAGATCGAACAACCGGCAAGTTTTGCTATCGGCCGCAACCTGCGTGGGCTCATTGTTGAAATGCGCCCGCTGGAATGGTCAAAGAATCTGCTCGTGTTGTCCGGCGTGATCTTTTCAAAGTCGCTCATCGATATAAATAATCTGTGGGTCAGTTTACTCGGATTTGCGATCTTCTGCGCGGCCAGCAGCGGCATCTACATCTTCAACGACCTCTGCGATCTACAAGCTGACCGCGAACATCCGGTCAAGCGTAGCAGGCCAATTGCGTCCGGCCAATTGAATATCAATTTAGCCCGTTTTGTGATGGTTTTGCTGTTAATTACCGCAGCGGTTGGGGCTCTTGCACTCAATCATGGATTTGCCATCATCATCACCGTTTATCTGGTGACTTGTGTCGCGTATTCATTGAAACTAAAGGACATAGTCATCTTGGACGTGATCTTGATCGCGATCGGCTTTGTGCTCCGCGCTGTCTCAGGAGCGGTACTTATCGATGTCGAAGTGTCCGAATGGCTGGTACTTTGCACGTCAATGGTCGCGTTGCTCATCGGCTTTGGCAAGCGTAGGCACGAGCTCGCATTGCTCGAAGAGAGAGCCGGTGATCATCGCCGCAGTTTGAGCGACTATTCGATCGAATTTCTCGATTCGATAATGGCGATCTGTGCCGGAGCGGCGGTTGTCACCTATGCGCTTTACACGCGGGCAGACGAGACGGTTGCCAGAGTCGGTTCGCACGGGATGTTGATAACGATTCCGTTTGTCGTCTATGGGATCTTTCGATATCTATTCCTCATTCATAAACGCCAGGCCGGTGGCGATCCGGTTCAAATACTATTCCGAGATCGGCCAACGCTCCTTAATCTTTTGTTCTGGATCATAGCCGCGGGTCTTGTGATCTACCTGCCAAAGCTTTGGCACATGGCATGAGCAAAGCCAATTTCCTTATAATTGCACTCTTCACCGCGGCGTCGCTGCTTAGGCTTGCGGACGTTTTCCGGCCAATAGATAAAGCGTCGTGGCGGGAATGTGATCTCGGCAGTATTTCGCGTAATTTCGTACAGGAAGGGATGAACCCGCTTTACCCGCGGATCGATTGGCGAGGTGATGGGCCCGGATATGCCGAGATGGAGCTGCCGCTATACCCGTATCTTACGGCCGTCACGTATAAGATATTTGGCGTTCACGACCAGATAGGCCGGATCTGGTCATTTCACTTTTCGCTTGGGTCTTTGTTTTTCTTTTTCAAACTCGCGCGTGAATACTTAGACATCTATGCTTCATCGGTCGCCTTCGCGTTCTTTGCCTTCAATCCTCTTGTATTCGAGACTTCGACGTCGATCCAGCCTGAGGGATTGATGCTTTTCGCCTATATCGCATCGGTCTATTTCTTTGTCCAATGGCTCAAGACGGATCGAGATCGAGATTTTTGGCTGGCGGTCATTACGACTGCTCTTACGATTTTGGCTAAAGCGCCGTCAGCTCATATAGGACTATTCTTTGGCGTCTTGCTGATTGGGAAATTTGGTTGGAGCGCATTCAAACAGGCCAAAATCTGGTTGTTTGTCATTCTGACCTTGCTACCGGGGGCGTTGTGGTACTTACACGCCAAAAGTCTTTGGACGAGCTATGGTAATTCGCTTGGTGTTTCAAACGAATACCACTGGATCGGTCGAGATTTTTTTACCGATCCGAGCTTTGTTACCGGCATTTTGCGAATTGAGGTAGTCTCTGTCTGGGCGGTGTTCGGGATGTTTGTCGCGGCGTTCGCGTTTTGGCGCGGATACCGCGAACAGCTTGCGAAACACACGCTTATTTGGTTAGCATCTGCCGTTACGATCTATATTCTGGCGGCGCGGACGACGTCCGAAGATTGGGCGAGTTACTACCATGTTTTCAGTGTTCCGCCCGTAGCGCTGATCGTCGGATTAGGCGTAAGAATGCTCTGGGCTTTTACACGTGAACTTGCCAACAAATATAGCCAAAACTCGCCGGCTGCAATTGTGGCAAAAGTCTGTATCGTTTTCATTGTCCTTGCGGCCATAGCTTCGTCGCTGCTATTCGAAGCAAAAACAGTGCGGGCCAATTTCCTCGATCACCGCGTCGAAGATCCGTCTTATACTTTCGCCCAACGGTTACGACCACTACTAAAACACAACGGCTCGATCCTCGTCTCGGGTGGCCATTGCGTCGACCCAAAAGGCTATCCGGTCGCCTACAACGCGTCGTTTATGTTTTACTGGCTCGACCAAAAAGGCTGGAATATATGCGTCGAAGCTCAGGCAGTAGAGAAAACTCATGAATATTCTCGACGCGGAGCTAAATATTTTGTGGCTCAGAAATCATTTCTACAGGAAAAGCCGGGTTTCGAGGACGAACTTCGAATCGCTTATCAGCTAATCGCCGAATCAGACGAATTCGCGGTTTTTGACCTGACGGAGGGGAAATAGATGCAGTGCCCGCTTTGCAGCTCAGCGTCGTCAGGCGTTTTTGAAATCAAGGGTTATGCGATACGCGATTGTATAAGGTGTCGTCATCGATTTGCCGAGATCGCGGCGGACGAACGCCACGTTGCGGCGAATTACGACGATGCATATTTTAATGGCGGCGGAGCCGGATATGCCGACTATAAGGCCGAGGCTGACCTGTTGCGAAAGCGCGGGCTTATGTATGCGGGAAAGATGGCGAGGTTCGCAAAGCCGGGACGGATGCTCGATGTCGGTGCAGCCGCGGGTTATATACTCCAGGGCTTTGCTGATTCCGGATGGAATGGAACCGGTTTGGAGCCAAACGCTTCGATGGCGGCGTTTGGCCGGGAGCAACTAGGTCTCGATATGCGTCAAGGCTCGCTCGAATCCTTTGACACGGACGAGCACTTTGATCTTGTCTCGATGATCCAGGTCGCGGCGCATTTTTTTGACCAGAGGACAGCGTTTGAGACGGCGTTTAAACTATTGAACAAAGACGGTTTGCTGCTCATCGAGACGTGGAATCGCGATTCGATATCAGCACGGATTTTTGGCAAAAACTGGCACGAATATTCGCCGCCAAGTGTCCTGCATTGGTTTTCGGTAACGGGGCTTACAATTTTTCTCAACGGTCTTGGATTTGAACGTATTGCCGGCGGCCGGCCGTCGAAAAAAATTAGCGGCGGCCACGTCAGGTCTTTGCTCAAATACCGATTGGGTGATAACTTCTTGCTAAAAGCGATCCCGGAAAAATTCAATTTTCCGTACCCATCCGAAGACTTGTTTTGGGCCCTGTACAAGAAACGCTAGACAATAGATGAACAATCCGAGAGCCAAAAACAGCCTGAATGTAGTCGGCTGGGTCGTCGTTCACCTAGCGTTGACTCTGCCGCTCGCGTACCTTCTGAATATCTGGGCGGACGAGGCCTCGACGCTTCACACCACACAACACGGCTTCTTCGTCGCTTTTCAAAACGCCGCGGCAGACGAGAAACAGGCTCCGCTCTATTTTTGGGTACTGAGCCTGTGGCGCTCCCTTAACGATTCGATCTTCTTCGCTCGTTTGTTTTCAGTGATTTGCAGTGCGGTGGCGATAAAGGTATTTGCAGGGTTGGCTCAACGTTTTTTTGAGCCCCGAGCCGCGCTGTTGGTAACTGCATTTTTTGCGGTGCATCCATTTCTGATCTGGGCGAGCCTCGAGATACGGGTTTATTCGCTGGTAATTTTGCTTTCGGTTTGGCTGATTAGACTATTCTTCGAAGCATTTCCGGACGCTGATCAAACGGCATTTAAAACACCAAACAGGTTTGCCAAGGTCTGGTTTTTTTATGCCGCGACGATCGGCCTTTACACAAATTATTACCTGGGATTTTTGCTCGTTGGCTTTTTCGCGGTTTTGTTGGTGACCAGAAGATGGAGCCAAATTCGCAGCTATGTCGGGATCATGATAATTGCGGCGATCGCGTTTGCGCCATTGATCATTGCCGTTTGGTCGCAGTTTGTCGTGAACACAAGCGGGTTTCAGGAAGAGAGATCTCTCCTTGACGGGCTGCGGCATCTCTGGAATCGAGGCATCACCTTCATCTTGCCTTCTGAGATAATTCCGGGTGAGCAAGCTTCGACGTTTTCGGTCGTTCGCGGCTGGGTTGTTCGCGTGGCGGTTCTCGTCTTTTCGGTTTTCGCGATCAGATATCGTAAGGTCCTTAGTCTTCGAACTTCACAGTTTGGCGTGATGACCGCTGTTATATGCGTCTTTCTGTTTTTAGCTTATTTGGCTGTTGGACCTACGTACATTGCTATTCGCCACGCATCCGTTCTCTTTGCACCGTTGATACTATTTGTTGCGTCGATCGTGTCGGACGTATTTAAAGAAAAAAGCGAAACTACTGTTCGAAATACAACATTCGCAGTCGGATTGACGGTTTTGATCTCATTTTCGTATTCGCTGATAACGCTTTACCCGAACACAACAAAACGCGGCGATTGGGAGCGCGTTGGCGCGTTCATTGAGCAAAACGAATCGCCCGGACAGCCGATCATTGTATTTACAGTCTTTGACGCACTTGCACTGCCTTATCATTATCACGGTGTCAACAAAATACTCCCCAACGAGAGGTTTTTTGAATTCGAGCCGGAGGCCGCCATTGGCTCCGCTGACAGCTTGAAAGGGCAGACAGATTTTGCGATATCTGAGATCCCGCCCGATGCTCAACACATCTGGCTGGCGGTCAATGAAAAATGCCTGATAACCGAAGCGTGCGTGCCATTGGAAAATTTTGTCCACTCAAACTACACTATTGAGATCGAGAAAGAATTTTATCTCGAGAAGTTATTCCTGCTGAAAAAGAAACAATAATGATCGAAACGATTGACCCGAAAACAATGGACAAGCCGTCGGCAGTGTGTGCCGAATGCGACCGCGAGGTCGATCATTACAATACTTTTCTATCGCCGACGAATGAGCGTCGGATCGTCTGCTGGGAATGTCTGGGGCGGGATGAGAGAGGCTTTAATGCAAAGCGCGATTTCCAGCGCTCATCGCGCTCCGGCGTCATTCCAAGATAAGTATGGCAGTACGAAATATCGTGGAATACCCGGACGATGTGCTCGCCGAGATCGGCAAACCGGTAACGGTTTTTGATGAAACACTCTCGGATCTATGCATCGATATGTTCGAGACGATGTATGAGGCGGAGGGCGTCGGCCTTGCGGCTCCTCAGATAGGGCTCAACCTCCGACTTTTCGTAATGGACTGCGAAGGCATTAAGCTTATTGCTGCCAACCCCGAAATAAGCGCGACTGACGGAGAGCAATCCAGCCAGGAAGGCTGCCTCTCACTTGGTAAGGTGCCGGCAGTCGTCGTCCGGCCTCAAAAGGCCCGACTCCGCGCGCAGAATGAAAAAGGCGAGTGGTTTGAGCGCGAGGCTGAGGGTTACGCCGCCCGCGCCTTTATGCACGAGACCGACCACTGCGACGGAAAGCTCTTTATCGATCATTTGCCGAAGATGCGGCGCGACATGGTGATAAAGAGATTTAAAAAAGAGAAAAAATGGTGAGTCACCGTGGTGGCTTCTGAAAAATTTTTCGGTAAACCGGCAGATCCTTGTCCTCGACCGCCTTTTCCCGTTCGGTCTTTACCGCGAACGGATTCTCGTCAATCGCGACCTCACGCAAACGCGTATCCGAACGAAAGAGCTCTGACATTTCTTCAGCTAAAAACTCAATATCCGTCTGGACGAATATCCGGCCGTTCGCGGCAAGCTTATCTACTACCGCATCCACCAGCTCGGCATTGACCATCCGCCGTTTCGCGTGCTTTTTCTTAAACCACGGATCGGGAAACTGAATTGTAACAGTCTGGAGCAAGCCATCCGGAATGTCTGCAAGCAGCCGGCCGAGCCACATCATCGCGTTACAAAACTCGTAATGGAGGTTTTTCAGGCCTTGCTCCGCGGCGATGCGGTTCGCCTCAATGACGAGTAATTCACGGATCTCAACGCCCAGAAAATTCCACCGTGTTTCGATCTCGGCCATTCGCAATACGAATCGCCCGCGGGCGCAGCCGATGTCGAGATGTAATGGCAGGTCTGGATTTACAAATACGGCGGTGAGAGAAACGGGCCTCGGCTCTTGTCGGTAATGAGGGCTTAACGGATTTACGTGTTGGTGTACTCTGACCCGCGGCATAGGCAAATATCGATCTACACGATATGTAGATTCAGCAGGATACTGAAGCAGCAAGCGGCGACGTAAACACCGACGGCCCCAATACCGGCAAGCTCAACCGTAGAACCGGCCTTGCGTGGATCGACGTGCTCATCCGACGGGATCTGGAAAAAACCGTAAACCGCGCCCGTGATCAATCCGCCTATGTGTCCAAAATTATCGATCACCTGAAACAAGACAAGCCCGAAGACGAGGATGAACCCGATATTTATCAAAAGGTTCTTGCGAAATTCGGCCGAAATAAATTGTCGCCGGCGAAAGGCATAAACGGCGAGATAACCGATCAAACCGACGATCCCGCCTGACGCTCCAACCGATATTCCGTCCGGCACAAAGATCAAACTCAAAACGCCGCCGCCGAGGGCCGCAAGTAGAAAGACTATAGCCAAATGTGCTCGATTTGAAAGCATTTCAAAGATCTTGCCGAAACTATAAAAGGCGTAGCAATTCATCCCAACGTGAAGCAGGCTGCCGTGCGTCGTCGCGCCGGTCAATATCCGCCAATATTCGTGATCTTTGAGAAAGGCCGGTTTGACGAATCCGGCGCTCAAAATCGAAGCATCCAGCCCGGTTCCGAGCTGTACCAAAGCGACCGCCGCGATCGATACTACCAGAACAATGGTGTAATACGGCAGATCGGGACGAACGCCAGCAGTTTCGGCATGGTTCACCTCTAATTCTTGCGGTTCGTCGTCGGACTGATATGAAAGGGACATTCTGAAGCCTACATCGCGAGGCCGCCGTCGGCCTGGATCACCTGCCCGGTGATGTACGCGGCTGAGGCTGAGAGCATAAAGCATGCAATTTCAGCGACTTCCGCGACATTCCCGAGACGGCTGAGTGGTATTTGTGCAAGGATCTTTTCGCGATATTCGTCATTCATTTCCGAGGCCATATCGGTTTCAATGAGACCAAGAGCGAGAGCGTTGACGGTGATCTTGCGGCTTGCGACTTCTTTTGCAAGCGATTTTGTAAGGCCGATCATTCCGGCCTTCGACGCTGAATAGTTTGATTGCCCGAGCATCCCGACGACACCTGAGATCGACGTAATATTAAGGATCGAACCGCCATCTTCGTTACGCATCATTGGCCGCACAGCCGCTTTCGAAAAGTTCCACGCGCCCTTCAGATTAGTATCAATTACAGCATCCCAATCTTCTTCTTTCATCCGCAAAATAAGCTGGTCGCGCGTGATGCCGGCGTTGTTGACCAAAAGATCGACCGTTCCGAACGCATCCTTAACCTGCCCGACGAACTCGGCGGCGGCCTCGGTATTCGCGACGTCGCATTGCGCCGCGAGAGCTTTGACGCCGAGATTTTCGACCTCAGCTTTCAGCTTCTCGGCTTCGTCGGCACCTTTCGAATAATTAAACGCCACATTCGCACCTCGCCGCGCCAATTCCATGACTATCGCTTTGCCGATGCCGCGTGTGCCACCGGTAACGATCGCCGATCGTCCGATAAATTCCCTATCTTTCATAACTAAATGTTCAGTGCATTCCGCTGAACCTCAAAAAGTTTATTGACGCCAATGTCCGCGAGGACAAGCATCTCGTCCATTTGCTCGCGTGAGAACGGCTCCCGTTCAGCAGTTCCCTGCAGCTCGATGAATTTGCCCAAACCGGTGCAGACGACATTCATATCGACGTCGGCGGCCGAATCCTCGGTATAGGCGAGGTCGAGAATCGTTGAGCCCTCGATAACGCCCACGCTGACCGCCGCAACCTCGCTAAGAATAGGTGATCGAGAAATCGTTCCCTGTTTTACCAGCTTTCGGCAAGCGAGAGCGAGCGCAACATACGCACCCGTGATCGACGCACAGCGTGTGCCGCCATCAGCCTGGATAACGTCGCAATCCAGATAGATCTGGCGTTCGCCGAGCAATTTGGTATCCACCACGGCACGCAGGCTGCGGCCGATCAGACGTTGAATCTCCTGCGTTCTACCTGACGGCCGCTGCGTTTCGCGTTGTGTGCGAGTATTTGTCGCCCGCGGCAGCATCGCGTACTCAGCGGTCACCCAACCGAGACCTTTGTTACGCATAAACATCGGTACGCGGTCCTCGACCGACGCCGTGCAAATGACCTTTGTCCCGCCGACCTCGATCAGCGCCGAGCCCTCGGCATACGGCGAAATATTCGGCGTAATTTTAGTATTGCGGATCTGGTCGTGGGTGCGGTTGTCTTGTCTTTGATAAGTCATAGTGAAAATGTGAAAAAGTGAAATAGTGAAAAAGCTTGGAGAACGTCCTCAACCAGCTTTTTCACTTTTCTACATTTTCACTTTTTACCTCGTCAATGCCGTAAACCTCAATTGCCTCAAGTTTTGACGGCTTTGTTCCTAAAAATCTTTCGGCGACGCGGGCGAATCTGTCAGCGGCGTCTGTAACATAAAAATGATCGAGGTCATCGCATAATTGACGTCTGCCAGTCACGGCGGTCGGATTTGCGAGTTCTTTTTCGGCCAAAAGCCTTTCGACCTCCTCGGCCGTCGCTTCGCCGGAATCAATGAGTTTAACATCTTGGCCGACTGTTTGCTGAATGACATCTCGCAAAATGGGGTAGTGCGTACAGCCCAGAACGAGAGCGTCCGGTGCGAAGGCCTTCATCTCAGCGAGGTATTTTGCAGCTATCGAAAAGGTCTCGGGTTCATTTACCCAATTCTCCTCGGCGAGCGGAACAAACAAGGGGCAAGCGGTTTGCAAAACCTCGGCCGTATCGGACGCCCGCCTAATTGCTTCGAAATAGGCGTTGCTGGCAACAGTCGCGTCCGTGGCGATAACACCGATCTTTGCCTTTGGACGATCACTAGTGAGTTCGACCGCTTTACGGCCGCCCGGGCCGATTACGCCGACGACGTCGAGGCCGATCTTTTCGCGAATCTTTGGCAGAGCGAGCGCTGACGCCGTATTGCACGCAACGACAAGCAGCTTTATTCCGCGCGACGCCAGAAACTGCGAATTCTCAACGGCGTAACGCTCAACCGTTGACAGCGATTTTGTGCCGTACGGAACGCGGGCCGTGTCGCCTAGATAAACGAAATGCTCATTCGGCAAACGGTTGTGCAAAGCACGGTAAACGGTCAGCCCGCCGACGCCCGAGTCAAAAATACCAATTGGCAACTGATTATTCACAAAACCTACACCACACAAACTATTTTAGTACGAGGATTAAACTTACCACACCAAGATTCTCACGCTAAGCAAACGGCGCTCAAGGACTGCATAAGTGGCGAGTTTTCCGGGTATGGCAAGATCTGACAGTCGGTCGAATCGGGTCAAAAATCGACGTCGACTCAGCTAGCCTTTCCGGCGGCGGTAAAGAAGTACCACGATCACTACGGCCGAAATTACCAGCAAAGCGATAATAAGAGGATTTTGGCCAAACTTCCTGATTGACGCCGATATGCCAACGTCGTCGGCCGGCGGCGCAAGTTTCGACGTTCCATTTGCATCCGCTTCGAGACGCAGCCTTGCCCGGAGCAGCATATCTCGCACTCTGTCCTCGGCCTCTTTATTGACGACCCCGCGTTTCAAACTGCCGAAAAAGCCGCCCAAAGAGTCGGATCGAGAGATATTCGTAAAGACAAGATAAGTGTCGGCCGACCCGCCCGAAGGAAATCTCAACAGCATCGATAATGCCAGAGACGAATCAACGTAACGGCTGGCGTAAATCCCCTTGGTGGCGATCAGGTATCTAGCACTGCTGTCACCTTGATTCGCGTAAGATATTGTGTGCGTTATGGTTATGATCGGCTTTACGCCAAAATTGACATTTGCCCAGTCAAGTCTGTTTTCTACGCCAGCTAGATCTGCACGCGGAAAATTCCTCATATACTTGGTAAATTCAGGCGCAAGCTCATCTAGGAAAAGCGAGGCGTCGAGCAACATTCGATGTTCATCCGCAAGTCGAAGCGGTTGCTTTCGATTATCGTACTGCATAAGCCCTTGTTCCCCACGCGTCTCGTAATCGAGAACGTATTCTACAAGCATCTGTCGAAAGATCTGAGTCGTCTGCGATCGGTACTCAGGAGCGTTCCAATCTACGGTCGACTGCAATCTAGTGATCATGGCCGCGGACATCTTTATGTCGCATTTTCCGACCGCGCATTTCTTTAGGTCGTCAATGTCGCGTTTCTCTAATTCGAGCGACTCGAGATCCCCAACGACGGGCGGCGTATTGAATTTCGACCCTGCAAGAATTGTCTTGTTATCCCTCTGCGAGAGGCTGTCCCGGAATGCCGTAAACGATGTAGCAGAAAGGTTTGGGAGCCGCAAAACTCCGCAAACGGCCACCTCTTTTTTGTCTTTACGGCTAAGGGGTTTGACAACAGCTTCGCCCTTATCAAGTTCCGAAAAATCGCCGTCGCCGAAAGCCGCCTCCTGACGCATAATTCTACGGAACTGATCTATTTGGTTTTGGGCGAGAGCGAAGGATGTAAAGGCGTGGATGACCGCCGAAAATATTATTACCCTAACGAACATTTGATCGATTCGTAACATCACAGACACACGGTCTATTCATTAATTATACGATTACTCAAATGCCAATGAACAATCACTTTACGGAATTGTCGAACAATTTTTCGCGATCGAGAGACGATCTGTGACGAGTAAGAGAAAAAGATGGTGGAGGCGGCGGGAATCGAACCCGCATCCAAAGGTTGCGACCAGTAAAATCTACACGTTTAGTTTGTTCACTTTAGTTTCGCAAGCAAAGAGCAGATGAACAAACAAGACCTCTTCGCGTTGCTAACCCGGCTAACTTTAACTTCACGCCGCAGGTGGAAACGTGATGCGAGCTTGTACTGAGTTATGCCTTACGCGGTCGCTACAAGCTGACTTCCGGTAAGACACTTCTGGTTTAGAGTTAACTAAGCAGCAAGAGCTAATTCTTGATTAGCATTTGTTTTTGTATAGTTTTGTTAACGAGCTCACCATACAAAAGCCCGACGTGCATTCAAAGATCTATACAAGCCCCTGTCGAAGCCTGTCGCCCCCATGCTTTTGGCTCCCCTCCTGGTTTGAGGAGGGGTGTCAGCCGTTTTGGCTGACGGGGTGGTAGTGTACGCTTTTTTGATGAGAAATGGAAGGTTTGGGTTGGAATGAAATGGGGTGCCAAGGCAACCTGCAAACTGCGGCCCGAATCCATTACGTGTTACCATTCTGCTGTAAGTATCAAGTGAAATCACTTTTCTGGGATTGATTATGAAATTCACAATTCTCCTCACACTCGCGACATTTTATCTAACCCTTTACATTTTCTCGCCAATATCGGCGTCTGCCCAGGACGTAAACGGCTTGCTGTTGACTGTTAATAGCGGCGGCGACGCCCATGACGCCGATCCGGGCGACCGCTTGTGTGCCGACGCGGGCGGACAATGCACCTTGCGGGCCGCGATCGATGAAACGAACGCCAATTCCACGCGGGACGCGGTCATCTTTAGCCTGCCCCAGCCCGCCACGATCGAGCTGACTCTTGGCGAGCTTCTAATAAACCAGAATCTGGACATCCTCGGCCCCGGTGCTCGCCGCTTGACCGTTCAACGCAGCACAGTTGCTGGAACGCCTAATTTCCGTATCTTTCGTGTACCGCAAACGCAGGCGTTCGTTTTCATTCGCGGCATGACGATACGCAACGGGAATGATATTACCGGCGGTGCTCTTTTTGTTCAGGAAGGCGGCTTTGTCGGGCTTTACGATTCAGCAATCATCGCCAACCGCGCGACATCCGGCGGTGCGATAACGGTTTTTGGCAGGTTGGTCATACACAGATGCCTAATCGCCGGAAACACTGCTGACAATCAGGGCGGAGCGATAATAAACGCCACGAGCACGTCCGATACGTTGATCACAAACACGACTATTACCGGCAACTCAGCCTCGATCGCCGGTGCGATAGACAACATCGGCAGCCTTTTGCTCGTAAATAACACAATCACTGCCAACGCGGCGTCGAGCAACATCAGCAGCATTCTCAGCAACCCGCTCGGAACGATAAAGGTACTGAATACGATCATCGGCCGCGACATAGGCCAGCCGGGACTCGCGATTTCGGGTACATTTCAGTCAGCGGGGAATAATATTGTTACTCATTCGACGGGCAGCACCGGCTTTACGAACGCCGTAAATGGTGACCAAGTCAGCCAAAGTAACGCGATCGACCCGATGCTCGGCCCGCTCGCCAACAACGGCGGACAAACCGATACGTTTGCCCCGCTGCCCGGCAGTACGGCAATCAAGGGCGGCAATGTTTGTGCCCGAACGGGACAGTGCCCGCTGCTGCCGGGAATCATTGTGCAGGGCGGCAGACTGGACCAGCGGCGCAACCGTCGCAGCCGTATTGCCGAGAAGATAGATGTTGGCTCGTTAGATACTGACTCATTTAGCGGATCGAGCATTGGAAGCTTGGGCGTGTTCGGGGCCGGACAAGGAATGGCAAGCCGTTATGCTGGTTCGCATGCATACATCATACATCCCACTACGCTCGAAACGCGTCATACGCTGGTGCGGCTCGATGGAAGCATTACATTTACTAACCTTCCGGGAGCCGATGCCTATGTTATTGAAATCAGGGCAAAACGCAGCGGAATGACGTCGCCACTAGTAATTTCTTTTGATTTCTAAGAATCGCCATTTTCTCTAAATAATTTCAATTAATTCGCAGCTTTTGAATTGGCGATCAGTGTCGGGTATTTTCCGGTCCAACAAGCGGAGCAGGTTGAATTTGTGTCGAGGCCAATGCTAGCGAGCATGCCTTCGAGTGAGAGATAGCCGAGCGAGTCGGCGCCGATGTAATCGCGGATTTCTTCTTCGGTCATGCGAGACGCGATCAGATCGTCTCGGTCAGGCGTATCGACGCCGTAGTAGCACGAATGGGCGGTCGGCGGACACGAAATACGCATATGCACCTCGGTCGCACCAGCCTCGCGAACCATCGAGACGATCTTTTTCGAGGTAGTCCCGCGGACTATCGAATCATCGACCAGCACGATACGGCGGCCATTGATCAGGTCCTTGATAGGATTGAGTTTAAGACGGACGCCGAACGAGCGGATCGACTGCGTGGGCTCGATAAACGTGCGGCCGACGTAGTGGTTACGGATGATCGCCTGGCGAAAACTGATGTCCGATTGAGAGGCAAAACCGATCGCTGCAGCGACGCCCGAATCAGGAACCGGCACGACGAGGTCGGCCTCGACCGGCTGCTCGATTGCCAGCTGTTTGCCCATCTTGTGCCGCGATTCGTTTACCGAGCGCCCAAAAATTGTCGAATCGGGCCGCGAAAAATAGACATGCTCAAACGTACAGACGGAATGCGGCTTTGGCTCAAACGGCATTGACGAATGCAGTCCGGCTTCGTCAATGACGAGCATCTCACCCGGCGCTATCTCGCGAATGTATTCGGCGTCGATCAAGTCGAAGGCACAGGTCTCCGACGCAACGCAATAGGCTCCCTGAAACTTACCCAAAACCAGAGGGCGAAATCCGCGCGGGTCGCGAATCGCGATCAACGCTCTGGGCGTCAAGAACAAAAGAGAAAACGCTCCTTCGGTGTCTTTCAGCACTTTTTCGATCGCCTCGATCGCGTTTTTTGCGGGTCTGCGGGCGATCCCATGCAATATAGTCTCGGTGTCTGAGGTCGAGGAAAATATCGCACCGCCGCGTTCAAGCTCCACACGCATGCTCTCGGCAAACGGCAAATTCCCGTTGTGGCAAACCGCAATTTTGCCGTGTTGGCAGGTAACGGAAAAAGGCTGAACTTCCTCGATCGTGTTCTTTCCGGTTGTCGAATACCGCGTATGCCCGATGGCGCTTGAGCCCGTGAGTTTCTTCAGAACTTCTTCGTTTAGCACATCCGCGACAAGGCCGATCTCTCTAAATTGGAAAAGATCATCACCATCAGCTGATACGATTCCACAAGCTTCCTGGCCACGATGCTGCAACGCAAACAGGCCCAACTGCGTCAGCGTCGAGGCCTCAGCATGGCCAAAGATGCCGAAAATACCGCATTCCTCGTGAAGTTTGTCGAGAGTGATTTCCATCTGATGTCTATTCTAAAACGATTCACCACAGAGTCACAGAGGGCACAGAGCTATTTTGAAATTCGTCTTAAAAACTCCGTGTTCTCTGTGACTCTGTGGTGAGTTCTTAATCCGCCTGGAGAATTCGTCCTCTACATTCGCCGAAGCCGATGCGGCGGAAGCCTTCGCGTTCGCAGTAGCCTTTCATGATGATCTCATCGCCGTCTTCGAGGAAGCGGCGTGTTTCTCCGGATGGCAGTTCGATAGGTTCGGTGCCACGCCAGCTTAGTTCGAGCATCGAACCGCGTTCCGACTTTTCCTTGCCGGAGATCGTGCCAGTCGCGATCAGATCGCCGGTCTGTAGGTTGCAGCCGTTTGACGCGTGATGCGTCAGCATCTGGCCGATCGTCCAGTAGAGATCTTTCAAGTTGGAACGGCTCAGGAGATGTGGCTCGATGTTCTCGTCAAGCATCTTCTGTGTTTGAATAAAGACCTCAAGATTGATATCGATGCCGCCGAATTTTTCGTTTTGCTCGTCGGCGAGATAATCGAGCGGTGCGGGATCGCCTTCTTCGCGTTCGAACGCCTTTGTGCGGAACGGTGCAAGAGCTTCCATCGTTACGACGAAGGGCGAGATGGTCGTGGCAAAATTCTTTGCGAGAAAAGGCCCGAGCGGCTGGTATTCCCACGCCTGTATGTCGCGGGCGGACCAGTCGTTGACGAGGCACAACCCAAAGATATGTTTCTCCGCGTCGCCGATCGGGATCGACGTGCCGAGCTCGTTGCCTTGCCCGACAAAAAACCCGACCTCCATCTCGTAATCGAGACTCTTGCACGGAATAAAGACCGGCGGAGCTTCTGCGTCGCTCCGGTTCTGCCCGTGCGGCCGCTTGATGTCCGTCCCCGAGATCACGATCGACGAAGCCCGCCCGTGATACCCGATCGGCACATACTTGTAATTCGGCAGCAGCGGATTGTCCGGCCGAAACATCGACCCGACATTCGTCGCATGATAGATCGAGCAGTAGAAGTCGGTGTAGTCGCCAATCTCGAAAGGTACCCAGAAATCACATTCACTTCGTAGAAGCAAATGCGGCTCAATTCTTGACCGAACTTCTTGATCAGCGTCATCGCGCAGCAGTTTAGCGACTTCCCCTCGTAGTTCGGAAATTTCAGTGGCTCGTAAGCGGTCGACTCCGTGATTCAAAGAGAAGTCAAAAGTTAAGCTCTGTAGACGTTTGTATTTCTCCGAATCAGCCGACGCGAAAACCTCGTCTTCCCAGCATGAGTCAAAGTCAAAAATGTAGTCTCCAATTGCGAAGCCCAATCTTTCATGTTTCGTTGTGCCCAACTCGTTGAAAAAGCACCACGGCAAATTCTGTATCGGAAAATCGGTATTCGGATCGTTGGCGGATTCGACCCAGCTTTTGAGGTTCGGGTCGTGGGTTTCGTTAATTTCGTAGCTCATATATTCAAGTTAAGCATCGGAGGCGGAAACCTGCGCGGTAGCAAGGGTGCGCAATGTAGAAACTTAGCAGTGTTGCTCACCCTCCCAACGGGTCGGGTTTCCGCCGTCATGCGCCGGCGTCTTAGAAATTCGGCAGACTGTTGCGCACCCTCCCAACGGGTCGGGTTTCCGCCTTGATCGCTGGTCTTCTCTAAAAATCGCCCTGACCGTACAGCACGTAGTTGACTGCTCCTTCAACATGACTTGGCTTCCACAAATATCTGGTGCTACCGCCTCGGGACCATACTTGCTGATCGGTATCAACCAGGCCCGCTGCGCGCAATTCTTTTGTTGCGTTTGATTTGAATGCGTTCATCACGATTTCGGGCGTTCGGATCGACGCTACAACTGAATGGGCATGATTAGTGCGAACATTCACCGCGTGCAGCCCGTAGCCGCGAACGCTGCAAACTTCGCGGATAGCTCGCTCCACGACACCACGGCACGGGCCATCGAGGAGAAAGCTGGTTGTCGCCTGATTTTCCTGCATCATCGCGTTCAGATTCCTGCTCGGCAGCACCTTTGATGTCCCATAAGTGTTCTTACCGTGTCGATCCACGGAATATCGATCGTCACCGTGGAGCCACGTGCCGTAAGTCCGGAACGTGATCAAGTATGCTAACGGTGATTCATTGTCATCCCATGCGTGGTCATTCATAATGCGCACCCTCCCTACAGGTCGGGTTTCTGCCATTCTCGTCCGCCAAACTCACAGAATCCCCAGTTTTTGCAGATCGGCGATCGGCTCGTCGAACGAGCATGATCCGAACGACTGGATGCCAAACTTTCGCAGGTGCTCGAGCTGCCATGTGGTCAGCGAGTATTCGTCCCGCCAAACGGCCTCCTGATCGTCAAATCGGAAAACCTCGTCAAATTCCTCTTCCATCACGTCCGCCAGAAAGCTCTCGCGATACCCTTCGCGGGCAAATCCGGCCATCAGAAAGAGATTGAGAAAGCCGTGCATCGTGCCTTGGGCGGCGTTCGCCTCGTAAGTCAGCGGGCGAAAACAGCGGATCGGGTGATGCAGCCCGGCGGTCGCTTTGAACGGAACATTTGCCGCAAGGCATGTCCGCACAAAACGAACAATCGCCGCTGTTGACGGAAACGCCTCAGGCGTGACGCCGCCCGTGCGGATCTTGGCACGCTGGCCCCGGATGGCGAGCGTCGCGACAAGATCGGGCAGTCTATCGTCAAGGGGCAATTCGAAATAGGCCGTCAAATTCCGAGGCAAGGCATTCGCCGCGTTTTCGATCAATTCAGAGGTTTCGGCCCGGATCTCAAGCGTATCGCAAACAACGCCGGGGCCGTTAGTTAGGTTAAAATCCTCGACGGTGCGAATCGCCTCGTAAACGTTCTCGCCAACAACAACGCTCACGCGCCACGCGTTTCCGCCATCGCGCGAAATAAAGTCGCGTGCACTTTCGTAAAATTCGCCTAAACGGGCAGCCGTCACGATAAATCGGCCCAACATCCAGCTGTAATTGCTGTTTCGGTATGTCGCGTAATTGATAACTGCCTCGGGCATCGAGAGATGTGCCGGTGGAAACAGGCCTGCGTAATCGATCGCCCCGGCAAGTAGAACCCGAACGGCTGCAATAGGACTCGATCCTGTGGCTGAAACGAACATCAGAGATTACAAAATGCCCGCAATAATTTTGATTAAAAGATGTAACGCGACTGGCATTTTTGGTGTTATCAATTAGGACCTAATACGAGTCCCTGCTGCGTTATTTGAATCTAAACCAGCACTCGTCCAATCGCAAGCAGAAAGTGGGAAAGGACTGAAAGTATGCCCTCGGTAGGATTCGAACCTACAACCAACGGATTATGAGTCCGCTGCTCTAACCGTTGAGCTACAAGGGCATATAAACCAGTTTAGTTTAATCTCTTTTTTCCCGCAAACCGACTGGAATGTAACCAACTATGCGAGAAGCGGGCGGAATATCACAGCACTGCGAATCTTATCGATCGATTGGGAAAGGGCTTCAGCCTCTGAGTTTGGATTTTCGCGTGTATATGCCGTTTTGATCTCGGCATCGGTCTTGTCTTTCAGGAGATTTTCGAGAACAAACATTTCCGTTTCGCCAAATTCAGGAATGCCGAGAGCATTCGTCGCCTCGATGCCAATTACACGTGTCTCTGCGAGATCGAATACCCAATCCAAAACTTTATCCACCGGATCGGCGTCACTAAACCGCTGCTTGATCAGCGAAAATATCCTTTCGCGAGTGTCCACATTCAGCAGCAGAGCCATAAAGAACCGATGCTCCGCGTTGGTCACATAACTGCGTCGGTTAACGATCTCGTCCACCATATCCGACCACTCAAAGACCGACCGCATTGCTGTGCCAGCTGATCGGTGCCGATTTTCGATGATCCTTATAAAGCCGTCAAACTGTGCCTTTGGGCCCTCTAGCTTGAACAACTCGCCGAGTTGGTTTGATCTCAAGAGCGCTCTAAGCTGCGTCAAGATCATATAACTCGTCTGCATATCGCTCGATTTAAGAAAATCGGTGGCTAAGCTCTCTGCATCGGGCCGCTTTGCCCGAAAGAGTGTCGACATCATTTGCAGCTTTTTAGTCGTAGTATCCTGTTCAAAAAACGGGTCGATCGCTATGCACGGCTTGTGATAAGAGAATTGAGGCAGATGCAGCGGGCTCTTATCCGTTCGCACAACGATCGTGGCCGACGGTTGGTCGAGGTGAAACAACGAATGAATATAACGGTTTCCCGCCCAGATTTCCTGTACGCCGCCAACCTCGAGCAGCTCGCACAATTTCAGCGTAAGATCACCGATCTCAAAAAATGTATTTATCGCCTCGTGACGTTTCCATTCGTACCAGCTATGAATGCTCGACCCCGCCAGCACCTGAAACGCGCCGCAGAAACCGTGCTGATGGATAGCCGTCGTGCCCTCGAACCAAAAGTAAACGTCGATGTGAAAGCGAGGGCCGGAAAAGATGGTGATCGGCGGGTCGCCAAAATTGCCGCGGACATCCCTTTGCGGCGGCAGCTCGGTTTGTTTGAGCGACCTTTCGACCACATCCCAGGCCGTAAGTTTCGACGGCAATTCGGCTTTCTTCAGCGCCTCAGCGGCGATCGAGGGCAAAAGTTCCTCGTCGTAATTATTTGCTCGCCAAACGTCTTCGATCTCGGCACCGAGTTGTTGAAATAATTCCATATAAATTAACGATCCGTGTCAAAATTCGGCTTCCGGCCGCTCACTTTGCGATAGGTGCCACCCGACATTACGTTGTGCCCGAAACCGCAATCGGCGTCCGTGCCGGCTTGCGTTACTTTTACCGTTCCCGGTTTTACAAATTTTATCGTGATCTTACACGCGCCGAATTCGTTCGAATCATAAATTGCGGTGTCGCCTTTGATCGCCGCCTGACCGTCGAGATAGCCCATATTTGCGGACAGCTCGCCATTTACAAAGTAAGGATATATCAGGTCAAAGGCTATGTGTAGTTTGCCGCCGCCGAGAGCGTAGATCTTTAGGTCATTTGACTGACCTTTGAATTTACCTGAGAAATAACTGCGAAAAGTGCCATTGACCTCACGCGCGGAAACACTCGTGCGCGATCTCTGTGCAGACGAATCGCCCGACAACGCCATCAGACACACGGCAGCAAATAGCAGGCTGAATAATTGTTTACGCATAATTCACCTTTTCGATAAAACGATTATCTGCTATATTTTGCCTAACTCTTCCGTAGATTTAAACAACATAAAGGGGAAAATTGATGAGCGCTGCAATCGACGATCTGAACCCGAAGGCCGGACACGAGTTTTTCGGCCATCCAAAAGGACTTCCGACTCTTTTCATGACCGAGATGTGGGAACGATTTTCGTTCTACGGCATTCGGCCGCTGCTTATACTATTTATGACAGCAACGCTGATGGATGGGGGCTTTGGGTTTGAACGGCCCAAAGCCGCGGCCATAGTCGGTATATACGCCGCTAGCGTATATCTGTCGTCGCTGCCCGGTGGCTGGATCGCCGACCGTTTGCTTGGGCTAAGGCGGGCGATCATGTACGGAGCCGTGCTGATCACAAGTGGCCATTTATCCATTGGACTATCGGGATTTTTCGGCGGAAAGACAATGTTCTTTATTGGCCTGATACTTATCGTTCTCGGAACAGGTTTGCTCAAGCCAAATATCTCAGCGATCGTCGGCGACCTTTATCCCGAGGGCGGAGAGCGGCGCGACGCCGGATTTTCGATCTTTTATATGGGCATAAATCTCGGGGCAACCCTTGGGCAGATCATCACCGGATTGCTGGGCGAAAAATACGGTTTCCACTGGGGCTTTGGCGCCGCGGGTGTAGGTATGTTTTTTGGTTTACTCTGGTTCGCTATTCGATCGCGAACAACTCTGGGAAATATAGGCATCGAACGCAGCCGCGATCCTGACCCGACAATTCAGGCCGGTTACGAATCCCGGGTAAAGATCGTGGTCGCGGTCGGCCTCGCGATAATCGCGTTATTGATAATTTTGACAGCCACGGGCGTAATAGTTATAGACCCGCAAGTCATCGGCGGCTACATGCTCTATGCATTGGTTAGCGTCGCGGTCGTGTTTTTCATCTATATGTTCGTTGCCGGTAAGTTGAACAGCGATGAGAAAAAACGCGTGATAGTTATCGGCGTCTTATTTCTCTTCGCGGCGATCTTTTGGGCGGCATTCGAACAGGCTCCGACCTCGCTCAACCTCTTTGCCAAAGATTTTACCGAGCGTCAAATTGGTTCGTTTGAGGTGCCTGCACTTTGGTTCCAATCGATCAATTCGTTTCTAATTATCATATTTGCACCGATTTTTGCGGCCATTTGGACGTGGTTCGGAGCACGTAACATTAATATCTCGAGTCCGGCTAAATTCGCTCTGGGGTTATTTTTGGCGGCCGTAGGATTTTTCATAATGATATTCCCGGCCAATATGCTCGTTTCGACGGGCGGCTTGATCAAGGTCTCGGCTTGGTGGCTGACCTTCAGCTATCTATTCCAGACGTTTGGCGAGTTGCTACTCAGCCCAGTCGGGTTGTCGTCTATGACAAAACTCGCGCCTCGCCGTTTTGTCGGCCAAATGATGGGCATCTGGTTCCTCGCGGCGTCGGTCGGCAACCTTATCGCAGGCCTCGTCGGCGGCAGCGTCGACCCCGAAAAACTCGAACAGACGCCCACCCTCTTTACCTGGACGACTATCGCACTTGTGGTTTCTGCGGTTATTTTAGGACTACTGGCGATACCGATCGCCCGTATGATGAAGAATACCGAAGACGTCGTTCACAACGAAACCGTCGAGCCCGCGGGGGCTTAGCGGTAATCGGAACTGATTTTTTTGTTTGTTTAGTCATAACTATTTAGTAATTTGATCACTTAAAGGAAATAATCTGATGAGCGCAAACGCAGATACGATAGACAGCAGAGGTTTTAGCGTCGACAGCAGTAAACATCCAAAGGGACTTTACGTCCTTTTTGGAACGGAAATGTGGGAACGGTTCAGCTTCTATTCGATGCTGTCCCTATTCACGCTTTACCTTCGCGACCCGACTACAGGATTTGGCTGGACGGCGGCCGAGGCGACGGCTCTATATTCCAATTATCTGGCCTTCGTTTATCTGAGCCCGCTGGTCGGTGGCTTTATCGCCGACCGGTTCACCGGTTATCGCAAGGCGGTGATGATCGGCGGCTTCTTCTTCATGGCCGGCCACGGCCTGCTTTCGATACCGGCGATCTGGGCCGTCTATCTGGCTCTAACGTGCCTCGTCATCGGAAACGGGTTCTTCAAGCCGAACGTCTCGACAATGGTCGGCAACCTCTATCCCGAGGGCAGCCACCTCAAGGATCGGGCCTATAACATCTTTTACATGGGCATAAACGTCGGAGCCTTTCTGGCGCCGATCGTGATGGAGATCGTCAAGGCATACTTCGGGTTCCACGCCGCTTTTGCAGTCGCTGCTTTCGGAATGGTCATCTCGGTCTCGATCCTCTGGTACTTCAGAAACATGGTCGAGGATCCTGGCGCCCTCGCCGCCCGAAAGGAATTACGGGCAAATAGAGGTTCAGACACTGCGGCCGATACGGTCGCGACGGCGGTCGATGCTCCCCCACACGATGTTAGCCACCAGGACGACGGCGGCGACGCGGCCCAGGCGCGGAACAAGCAGACCTTAATGGAAAGCGTTCCGAACTCAAAACGCATCATCGCCCTGATCGTGATCTTTATCATCGTGATCGTTTTCTGGATGGTCTTTCACCAAAACGGTTCGACACTGACGTACTGGGCTGACGACAACACGGCCTGGAATGTAACGGGAACGATCTCCAATTCGATAAATGCATTTTGGGTGCTTACCCTAACTTTTCCGCTAGTGTGGTTTTGGGGATTTCTCGATCGCCGCGGCAAAGAGCCGTCCACTCCGACCAAGATGGCATTCGGAATGACGCTGACCGGCATCTCGTTCCTCGTCCTGTATCTCGGGGCAGTAGCGGGCGAGAATTCGCCTAAGACAGCGGAACAATTTGCGACAGGTGCCTTTCGCGTCAATGAGCGCGTGATCACAAATCTCGGCGCGGCGGGTGTTCCAAAAGACGTTCTTGACAAGATTGTCAACGCAAAAGCTGCAGACGGCAAGAACACGATCTACGGCGTCAAATTTGAACCAAAAACTGACGAAACGACAAAAGCCATAACCTCGGGCGAGCAGCAACTCGTCAATGCTATCAACGCGGTAGCGCCGGGTGCCGGCGACATTCACAAAGCCGCTATCCTGCGAAACGCCTTTCTCTTTAAAGTGTCGGCCCTCTGGCTGATCATCGCCTACGGCATCGTCACGCTTGGCGAGCTTATGCTGTCGCCGATGGGCCTTTCGCTCGTATCAAAAGTCGCACCGATCAGCGTCCGCGGCCTTATGATGGGCGGATGGTTTGTCGCCACCGCGATCGGCAACAAGTTAACCCAGATCGGCATTTTCTGGGACATCTGGCTGCAATCGACGTTCTTTCTCGTCTTGGCCTCGATGGCCCTGGTGATGGCAGTTGTGCTCGCGATCCTGCTCAAACCGCTTAAGAAGGCTATGCCGGGCGTCTGACCCAAGTCAAAGGGCTTAAGTGGAAAGGCAGAATCGTAGTAACTTGGTTTTGCCTTTTCCCCTTTTTACTTTTCACTTTTTACTTTGGCGAAAGGCAGCCATCGCCTCGGCGGCGCCGGCGTGCATGATCTCGGGTTTGTGATAGCGCCAGTATTTTTCAAACTCTTCGTCGCTCATCTGCGTATTCTCACCGCGAGTTTTTTCTCTCAAAAAATCTTCGGCCCAGGCCCGAATGTCCATATCTGTATTCAACGCCGTGCGGGCTCCGTGCATCAAATTGTCGCGTTCCATAGATTTATTCTCCGTATGCTAGATTATTAAATACTACTTGCTTTAACAAACGTCGCCTGGGCGACGTTTCTGGAGTTCCATGTGAAAAAAATATTTATTAGCTCATTATTATTTGTCTTACTCGCGTCTAATGCAGCGGTTGGTCAGCGAGTTAAGCCAAGTGCGACGGTCGCCAAACCTACGCCGGCGGCGACTAATGTCGGGACATACTCGCAGCCTGAGTACAAGGTAGCTTTCTTAAACAAGACACTAGCAAACGGCCTTGAAGTCATCGTTTATCCTGATCCGGGTGTTCCGATCGTATCTGTCGAATTAGCCGTTCGCAACGGCTCATTCACCGAACCGCCTGAACTCAACGGCCTTTCACACCTTTACGAACATATGTTTTTTAAGTCGAATCAGGCGACCGTCAATCAAGAGCCTTATCTTAGAGAGATCGGCCAGCTTGGCATCACTTACAATGGCTCGACACGCGAGGAGGTCGTGAATTACTACTTTACGACGACGAGCCAGTATGCCGGCACCGCAATTCGATTTATGAGGGATGCGGCGATGTATCCCATGTTTAATGAGGACGAGTTTGCTCGTGAAAAAGAGGTTGTGATCGGAGAGATAGACCGCAACGAATCAAATCCGTTTTTCTATCTCAATCGCACATTACAGGACAAACTCTTTTACAAATATCCGACCCGAAAGAATCCGCTTGGTACCCGCGAATCGATCCAGAGCGCAACGACTGAAAAGATGCGGCTTATACAGGGCCGTTACTACGTTCCTAATAATTCGACTGTGATCGTAACCGGTGACATTGATCCGAACGAGGCTTTTAGGCTTGTTGAGCAATATTTTGGTCAGTGGCAGCGGCGCCCCGTCGACCCTTTTCAGGAGTTCCCTTTGGTCGATCACCCACCGCTATTCAAAAGCGACGGTTATGTGGTGGAGCAGCCGGTCCAGAATGTGCTCATTCAGATCGGATGGCACGGCCCGTCGATCGGTAAGGACAACGCTGCTACTTATGCAGCCGATGTTTTTTCTTATATCGTGACGCAGCCTGATTCGCGATTTCAGCGCAATCTGGTGGATACCGGACTTGTTGTGGGAGCCGACATCGGTTATTACACTCAGCGAAATGTCGGCCCGATCGTCGTCACACTCGTAACGACGCCGGACAAAGCTAAAGTCGCGCTCAAAGCCGTCTACGCTGAGATCGCACAGTTCGATAAACCAAACTATTTCACAGATGCCGAACTTGCAAACGCCAAGACCATACTCGAATCTCGCGACCTGTTTGACCGCGAAAAGCTAAGTGAATATGCCCATACTTTAGGCTTTTGGTGGAGCTCGACGGGTATTGATTACTTTCGCGGATATCATCAGGCGCTGCGTGCGATCACCCGTCGCGACACAAACCGCTACGTTCAAACTTACATCCAGGGCAAACCGCACATCGGTGTTGCTCTGATATCAAGGGAATCTCAAGCTCAGGCACGCATCTCGGCGGACGACCTGATCGGTAAATAATATGCACATGGCAATTTTTCCTTTCGCCCGCATTGGTCGGGCCACATTACCGCTGATCTTGATCTTGCTGATCTTTCAGCAGGGAGTGCTGGGACAGGCAGCAAAAACGAGCCTTTCATCGCAGGCCGCACTCGTTAGCGAATTTGATGTAAACGGACTAAAGGTACTGATCAAGCGCCGTCCCGGTAGTTCGACGGTTGCGGCGGGCCTCTTTTTTCGAGGTGGCGCCAGAAATCTGACGGCCCAAAATGCGGGCATCGAGAATTTTATGTTGAGTGTCGCAACCGAGGGCAGTCAACGATTTCCGCGGGAAATTCTGCGGCGAGAACTTGCAAGTACGGGTAGTAATATCAGCTCTGGATCAAATTATGATTACAGCGTTCTCGCGCTCACAACCACGCGCGAGAGATTTGACCGCTCGTGGGATGCCTTTACCGACATCGCCCTTCGTCCCGCATTTGCAGCCAAAGACGTTGAATTGACCCGCGAAAAATTATTGACGTCACTACGAAGTCAAGAGGACGATCCGGACGGTTTCCTGCAGGTACTTGTAGATAAGACGATAAATGCCAAAACACCGTACGAAAATGATCCGGATGGTACGATCGAGACGATAACCGCTCTGAAAGCCGCCGATCTACGCTCCTATCATCAAAAAGCCATGCAGACGTCCCGGCTGTTGATAGTGATAGTTGGCGATCTTGACCCTAGTTTATTGAAACAGCGGGTTGCCGCTACGTTTGGGAAACTGCCTCGCGGTGATTATAAGGACACTCCGATACCGGCCTTTGATTTTTCCAAATCTACGCTTGACGTGATCTCTCGAAATTTGCCTACAAATTATGTGGAGGGTGTTTTCAGAGCTCCGTCAATAAACAGTCCCGATTTTTACGCAATGCGTGTGGCTACCACCTTATTACGCGACCGTGTTTTTGAGGAGGTGCGGGTCAAAAGAAATTTATCCTACGCGCCAAGCGCCGATATTGGGTCGCAGGCAGCAAACACCGGAAACATTTATGTTTCGGCGGTCGATGCCAATCGTGCCGTAAGCGTAATGATAGACGAGATCAAGGCTTTGCAAACGAAACTAGTTGACGAGCGCGAGATATCGGGCGTTGCCGGACAGTTTTTGACCACCTATTTTATCGGACAGGAAACAAATGCCGCACAGGCGCGTGAGCTCGCAATGTATGAACTCATCGGCGGAGGCTGGCGAAATTCTGCAAAATTCCTTGATGGAATTCGCAGCGTCAAACCGGAAGAGGTTCGAGCAGTAAGTGCCACTTACATGAAGAACCTGAGATTCGTCGTGATCGGAAATCCATCCGCGATCGACAGATCGCTTTTCCTGCAAAACCAATAGACGAGCCCTTTAATGAATCGACAATAAAAAAGATCCGTTGGAACCATTCGCCAACGGATCTTTTTGTCTAAATGACGATCAGACCTACTTTCCGTCTTTTTTCCGATCTCTATTCTCTGCCGGTCCCGTTTCAGGTTTTGGCTGGCTTTTGGGCGGCGGCGGTTCTTGCCTCGGACGCGGCTCATTACGCGGCTGCTCTTTCACCGGTGGTTGGGGCCTCGGGGTGTTCTCGTATCGCGGCTGCTCCTTTACCGGCGGTGGTTGGGGCCTAGGCGTTGTCTCGTATCGAGGCTGCTCCTTCACCGGCGGTGGTTGCGGCCTAGGCGTCGTTTCATACCGCGGAGTTTTTACCGGTTCCTTTTGCGGCTCGTCGTCACTCCTTATCGGCGGCGTATAAATCGTTGTCTGCTTTATTGGTGCGTTCTCGGTTCTTTCTTTGACTATAACCGGACGGTCAACCGCGCCGGTTTTGCGCTTTACGGTGGTCCCGTTTTCGGACGGATTGATTCCGTCCGTTTCATTATTGCCAGTGACCGGCGGACGGCCGCCAAAGATCCTCTTCGTCCTAAGTTCCGTGTCAAGCGGCGCGGCCTGATTGCGCGGCGCGGCTCCCGTCGCGACCTCAGACTCCGCCATCGCGACACGTGGCGACGCTGTCCTTATATCCCTGCCGATCTTGCGACTGACCTCAGAATATGAGGGCAGGGCCGTGGCGACAGTCACCTCAGCGGCTGTCTCGGCTAACACAGCGTTGGCCACGGAGAGCGGCGGTCTGCGCGGACCCTTAATACCAGTTCCGAACTCGTCCCTGGGTGTCGTGATCACCGCGCTTGGTGGAATGATCGTTTGACGTCCAGGCGGGCGTATTGGCTTGATCCCGGCCGTGACCGTTCCCCCGGGTGTCGGTGTGGGCCTCGGCCTCGGACCTCCGCCGGGGTGATTTCCACCATTATGATTGTTTTGATTCCAGTTGTAGTTATGATGACGACGGTAATACGGCAGTGGATACCAGCAAACATTATTATTGAAGACGTTAATGACCACCAGAGCCGGGAACCACCAGCTTCGCGCCGGCCTGTAGTAGCCGTATGGCGACCAATTCCAGTAACCATCGTCGTAGAACCAGCGTCCGTGATGATATGTGGCCCAGCCCCATGGCTCGTCATTGACCCATATCCAGCCATACGGCTGCATCCAACGCCAATGGCCATACCGGTAAGGCGACCAATCTACGTAACGGCTAAGCGACGTTCTATATGGGCGCCAAACGTAACCATAGTTTCTTGTGTTTACCCATTCGCCATAGTCATTGAGGTCATCGGCTCCGTAAATGTCGTTGTCATAATACTTGTCGTAATAGGCGGCTTTCAATTGTTTTGCGATGATAAAATCTCGTTCCGCGACCCAATCTCCGAAATCGTCCGAGATTCGAGAGGCATCGGACGTTTCCCATTCGCCCACATTAGCACCCGCAATGTACACACGCGCGCTTCGGCCGTTTTTTAGAGTAAAGCCGGCATTGTCGGAATAAACGCGGGCTTCGCCGCCCTCGGTCGAACTGACGCGTATCTCGTTGTCGCCTTCACTTCCGGCGTCGACACGATAGGCACCCGAGTGCTGAACCGCAACGGTTGTTTTTGGCGCGTCGATCTCAAAATACGAACGGTCCTTATTGAAAGA
>Ga0209797_10000147_pt1 | contig 31397 bp, 25 predicted proteins | sample DOMMetBare3Fresh_2_FD_187472 | JGI IMG/M metagenome (GOLD analysis project Ga0209797, IMG submission 187472) | Wetland sediment microbial communities from St. Louis River estuary, USA, under dissolved organic matter induced mercury methylation -... | ecosystem: Environmental > Aquatic >... | reverse complement strand
CTGTAATAATACATCAAGTAAGAAGTTAAGATTACAACAATCTTTTTCATCATGGTGAGTTCATTTGGCCTTACGAAACTATTTTCTCTTTAAAAGTAAAACAATACTCCCGGGAGAGTATTTTTAGAAGAATTCATTCTTGATTCGTGACTAATTCTGAACTGAAATGCTGATGGTAGTTCCTTTACCCGGAGAAGATTCAATACTCAATTCCAAATTACTCTCCCTTGCCCTTTCCTGCATATTCTGCAAACCATAATGACCGGGGTTGTCATTATTCAGGTCAAATCCCTTCCCGTTATCGCAGATGGTTATGCTGAATTTTTTTTCATCAGTATCAGCTTTGATGATTAAAAAAGTCGCCTGTGCATGTTTGCAGGCATTGGTGATAGCTTCCTGGCAGATGCGGAAAAGCTGTAAGGCTGTGCCTGAGTTCAACTGATGATTGACAGAAATATTTTCTTCTGTTTGTAATTGCAAAGGAGGATAAGCTTCAATATGCCGGACGGCATGATTTACCAGTTTGTCAAAAAATTCCACGGCGCCGATTTTTTCTTTGTTCATTATCCAGATGGTTTCCCGCAGTGTTTGCATCAGTTCACCACTTCCTTCTTTTAAAGTTTCTAACTTTTGCTCAATGGGTTGTTGTTCCTGCTGTGCTCTTTCCAACCAGGAAATATTATTGGATAACCAGGTGAGTTGCGAACCGAGATTATCATGCAGGTCGCGGCAGAGCCGTTGTTTTTCTTTTTGCACTTCCTGTTCCATCTGCAGCTGTCTTAGTTTTTTCTGGTAACGGCTGCGGGAAATAAAATAGAATACTGCTGCAACAATACTTAAAATGATAATGGCAAAAAGAAACTTTGCCCAATTTGTCAGGTACCATGGTGGTAAAATATTTATTTTTAAGATCAATGGCTCTTTATTCCACACACCTTCATAGTTTGCACCCAGCACATGCAATTCATATTCACCCACAGGTAAAATGTATTGCACCGTATTATTTCTTTGCGGAAGTGTCCAGTCATTTTGAAAATTTTTTAACCAGAACTTATATTGATTTTTTTCTGGCACAGTAAAATTCATACATGAAAAAGACAAGCTGATATTATTTTGCGTGTGCGGTAAGCTTATTGTGTTAATAAACTCTGGTTGTAGATTAGGTAAATATGGTTGGTTATTCACTTCAATCTGAGTAAGCATGGTTGGAGATGCCCCTGACTTACTCACCAGTTCCTGTGGCTTAAAAAAATTAATTCCGTTTACACCTGCAAAATATAAAGTACCATCATTTGTTTTGCAATAACCTTTTGTATTAAATTCATCTCCCTGCAATCCTTCTTTGGCTGAATAATTAGTAACACGGTAGAAGCTGTCTCCGGAAGGAGTCCCCTGGACTATTTTTGCCAGTCCGCGGTTAGTACTTACCCAACTGTTTCCGTCATTATCAAACAACACGCTATATATAAAAGAATTTGGCAAGCCATCTTTTATGTTCAGCTGTTTAATTACCTGCTTGTCTTTCAGAATATAGATCCCATCTGTTGTTGCAATCCACAATTTACCATCAGGATGTTGATTGATATGTTTTACATACGGCAAAGGCGTTGAGATTTTCTGTCCGCCGGTTGTGGTATTTTCAAAGATCCACACACCGGCAATGGTTCCTACCCATAGTTGCCCTGTATTATTATAAAAGAGATTTGTTATATGTTCCTTAACCGGTAAAGTATAAATGATGGTGCAGGTAATTCCGGATTTACTTTTTTTAAGAGAGAGTACACTGTTTGCATAGCTGAACCATACTTCATTATTGCCGGCCTTTTCCATGCCTGATTCAAAGTCTATCGAAACAGAATCAGGACGGGGGGGCAGTAAACGAGATAGTAACTGCAAACTCCCGCTGCGGGTATCAATGGCATATAGTTCATTCAAAGTTGATCGTACAATCAGTGTTACCGAATCTATCATCGCCATTGCCCGCGGACTGCCCAATTTTTTCTTGTGGCTCTCCGGCAATTTTATTTTTTGGAGAAACCGGCCTTCCTGATCATACACCTCAATATCTCCATGATAAATTCCGGCAAATACTTTTCCCCTCTGATCGGCAGCCAGCGTATAGGTCAGTGCATTTTTAACCGGTCTGCTGAACAAATTGAATTTTTGAAGTGAGATCACTTTGATACCGCCGATACCATTGAATCCAAGCCATGAGTTCTGATGCCTGTCGGTAGTTGATGTATGCAGGTAGCGGATCAGTTCATCAGAAAGATATTCGTTGTAAGGAAACAGGCTAACGTCTTCTCTTGTTGCATTATAAACCAATATTTTTTTTGCTCCTATAAGCAGCCATTGATCATTAGCAATTTTCCTGGGTAAAAAATTAAGTTCGTTTTCAAAACCTAAAGAATCAACACTGGCTTTTAATATTCTTACAGGAGTAAATGGGTCATTTGCTGATGCTTTGTACATCCCTTTATCCGAGATGATCACAAGACTGTCTTCTTTTGCCGGTATCAAAAAAAAGACTTTCATGCTCTTGTTGTTTCGGAATTGCTTTACTCCATTTTCTGAAAACATATACAAATCGCCGCCCTTCTCCAATCTCTTTTTAAACCATACTTTTTCGCCTTTTGTATACATCCTCGAAATAGGGTAAATAAGTATCTGATCTGTAAAACCTGGTAAGTCATAAACTTTTTTTGCCTGCAGGGAAATTTTATTTACGGCATACACTCCCGAAGGATAATTGAGAATCCAGACACTTGAGTCAGTTTCGTTAACACAGGTCAGCGGATACCTGAAGGTAAAGCGGGATAAAGCAGAACTGAGATCAACAAACTCATTTTTACCTTTTGGTTTAAAACAAATACCGGTGCGGTGAGAGATCCATAAATTACCGTTTTGATCTTCATAAATTACAGATACAGAATTTTCGGGAATACTTTTTTTATCAAGCGGATCATGTTTAAAAGTTTGAAACCGGTAACCGTCAAATCGTTGTAATCCATCAGCAGTTGTAACCCACAAAAAGCCTTGTTTATCAAAATGAAGATCATTGACAGAGTTAAGGCTTAATCCTTTTTCAGTTGTATATTCTATTAATGGACGCTGAGGCTGGCCATGCATATGCAGTCCCATATACATAGCGACCATGAAAAGAAGAAAGCCACGCCACTGAGTGTTATGTTTTAATCTAGTCAAGAGGCTGGAAAATTATTAGTAATTTAAGCTGAAAAAAATAATCGAATGAGAGTATAGGATTTTGTGACCCGGAATTTGAATTTTGTCTTATGCCTACAAGGATTGCCATAGTAGACGACAAACAAATCAACCGTACCACGGTTAAGGAAAAAATTGTTGCTTATAAAGAAATCGAGCTGGTACTGGAAGCAAAGAATGGTCATGACTTCCTGGAGCAATTAAAACATCTGCCAACCGAAAAACACCCGCAGGTGGTTTTGATGGACCTGGAAATGCCCATCATGGATGGCATACTGACCATCACACAGGCAACGGCCACCTATCCTGATATAAAATTCATTGTCCTTACAGTGTTTGAGGATGATGAAAAAATATTTGAAGCTATTAAAGCAGGAGCAGGTGGTTATTTATTAAAAGACGATTCAGCCGTTAATATTATTGATGCCATTACAAACGTGGTTGAATATAATGGCATTCCGATGAGTCCTTCTATTGCCAGAAAAACAATGGAACTGCTGCGTCATGCACCGGCACCGGTTGCATCGGAGAAAACAGAAACAGAATCTGTTTTAACCGATCGTGAAATGGAAATATTGAAAGAAATGGTGACCGGGAAAAATTATAAAGCCATTGGAGAAAAATTATTTATCAGTCCGCTTACCGTTCGAAAGCATACAGCCAATATTTATGAAAAGCTGCATGTAAATTCCCGGGCACAGATCATCAATCTTGCACATAAGAATAAATGGATCTGAACATTGTTTGACTTATAACTTTTCTAACTTTCTGCTTATTAAAACTTCTTAACTTTAAGCTTCACAAATGCTGCTGTAAACGATGCTTCATATAAAAAGAATTCTTGTTTTAATGACTTTGATTGTAGTGGGTGGACTGATCTGGTATTTTTCCAGCGATTCAGAAAAGATAGATTACAATACACAGGTAAAACCCATCTTCAACAACAAATGTATTTCCTGCCATGGCGGTGTAAAAGCAAAATCAGATTTCAGTTTATTATTCAGAGAAGATGCATTGAAGCCTGCAAAGTCAGGTAAGTATCCAATTGTACCAGGTAAACCGGGTGAAAGTGAAATGATAAGACGAATAACTGAAAAAGATGAGGAAGAAAGAATGCCCTACAAACATGAGCCGCTGTCAAAGGAAGAAATTTCAGTCTTAAAAAAATGGATAAAACAGGGAGCTGAGTGGGGAGAGCATTGGGCCTATTTACCAGTGCAAACGCCAAAGCTTCCGGATGTAAAAAATAAATGGATAAGAAATGAGATCGATCAGTTCATTTATCAAAAGCTGGAAGAAGAGAAATTAAAACCATCACCTGAAGCCGATAAACAAACATTATTAAGAAGAGTGAGTCTTGATCTTATCGGGATGCCGGCAGAAGAGGATATTGCTAAGAAATTTTTAAACGATAATAGTGAAAAGGCATATGAAAATCTTATTGATGACCTGGTGGCCTCACCAAAGTATGGAGAGAAATGGACATCCATGTGGCTCGATCTTGCCCGCTATGCTGATACAAAAGGTTTTGAAAAAGATCCCGGAAGAAATATCTGGGAATACCGTGACTGGCTGATCCGTGCATTTAATGAAGACAAACCTTATAATCAATTTTTAATTGAACAATTAGCTGGCGACCTTTTACCAGACCCCTCTGATGCACAGTATATCGCTACTGGTTTTCATCGCAATACAGTTACCAATGATGAAGGAGGAACTGATAATGAAGAATACAGAACAGCAGCCGTGATGGATAGGGTGAGTACAACATGGACCGGATTGATGAGTACAACATTTGCCTGTGTACAATGTCATAGTCATCCCTATGATCCTATTCGTCATGACGAGTATTATAAGTTCATGGCATTTTTTAATAACAGTCGTGATGTTGATTCAGAAGAAGATTATCCATTGCTACGTCGCTATGAAAAGGAAGACAGCACCGAAGCATTGCGGATCAAAGAATGGCTGAAACAAAATGCACCTGCTGATGAAGAAAAAAATTATTATGCATTATTGAAAACATGGGAACCTGTTACTACTTCTTTTGAAAGGACAGATCAATACGATAACTGCGAGTTGAGAGATACCAAGTGGCTTGTATTAAGAAAACGATCAACATTCAGAATGAAACAGATGGATCTTTCTGATAAAAATTATTTTCTGTTTCGTTATCGCGGCTATCCGAATGATGGAGTATGGACAATTACTCTGGATAGTTTAAATGGCCCGGTTTGGAAAACGATTAATAATATTCCGGGAACAAAAGGTGAGCCTCATATTGTGGGGGTGGATGTAGCTGCTGTTAAAGGAGTTCATGATCTTTACTTCTCTTACTTCAGCAAAAAATTAGAGAAAGAAGATTTCACTTCAATACTACTTGACTGGTTTTATTTCGGACAACCATTTCCCGGAAAAGGAAAACCTGATTATGACAGCATATACAGCAGTTATATGCGTTTGCTTAATAAACCGGTAAGAACAACCCCGGTGATGTTTGAAAATCCGACTGATCTTGCAAGAGAAACAAATGTTTTTGAAAGGGGCAACTGGTTAGTGAAAGGAGATAAAGTTGAACCTGATGTTCCCAAATTATTTCATCCTATTGAAAAGAGTGAAAGGAAAAACAGGATGGATCTTGCTTTGTGGTTAACTGATAAGAGACATCCGCTTACTGCAAGAACAATGGTGAACAGGTTATGGGAACAAATTTTTGGAAACGGAATTGTTGAAACGCTGGAAGACTTCGGAACACAGGGAATACCACCAACGCATAAAGAACTGCTCGATTGGATGGCATGGCAATTCATGAATGATGCTAACTGGAGCATGAAAAAAATGATCAAAACAATTTTGATGTCAGCTACATACACGCAGCAATCGAATGTAACAGATGATCTGCTGGAAAAAGATCCATACAATAGATTTTATGCAAGAGGACCGAGAGTTAGATTATCTGCAGAACAGGTAAGAGACCAGGCTTTATTCGTAAGCGGTTTATTGAGTAATAAAATGTATGGACCAGGTGTGATGCCTTTTCAACCAAAAGGAGTATGGAATTCTCCCTATGGCGAGGATCTATGGAAACAAAGCAAAGGTGAAGATCAATACCGGCGTGGCGTATATATTTATTGGAAACGTACCGCAGCGTATCCATCCATGACAACATTTGATGGAACATCAAGAGAAGTATGTGTTGCAAGAAGGATAAGAACAAACACACCGCTGCAGGCATTGGTTACTTTAAATGATTCTGCTTATATTGAAATGGCCAGAAACTTTGCTTATCGCTTGCAGAAAGAAAATGCAGATGTTGGTGGACAAATTAAAAGAGGATATGAATTAGCAACCGGGCATACAATAGATGAAAATGAATTAGCAATATTATCTGGCTTGTATAAAAATGCTTTAGAAAAATTTAATAAGGATAAGGACAAAGCTTGTGAAATGATTGGTGTGAATGATGAACATAATAATCCCGAAACAGCGGCATTGGTAGTAGTGTGCAATGCGATCTTGAATTTGGATGCAGTAGTGACGAAGATATAGAACCTCCTGTCCCCCTAAAGGGGTGACTTAGATTGGAGATTCTTTGATTAACAGATAATGTCTTTGTCCCGTAGGGGTTTAATATTGTAACGTATAAAAAAATGCTCAATGCTCAATATTCAATGTTCAGGTGCTGAATAGAATTGTTGAAGTACAAGAGTGCGACGCCAGGGACGATGATAAGAAATACAAATGCTGATAACATAAAAATAAATGACAAGAGACGAATTAAATAACAAAAAATTATTTGAAGAAGCAAAGCATGCCATGCTTCATCATCATACCCGTCGCCATTTTTTGAAAGAAAGTGCAATGGGTCTTGGTGCATTGGCATTGGGCTCAATATTGGGAAGTTGCGGACGAGGTTCATCAAAGCAGGTATCAAATATTTTATTTGACCCTGTGAATCCGCTTTTGCCCCGGCCTCCGATGTTTCCCGGAAAAGCAAAGTCAGTTATCTATCTGCACATGGCGGGGGCGCCGTCACAATTAGAGTTATTCGATTACAAACCTGAATTAATAAAATTGAATGGGCAGGATTGTCCGCCGAGTTTGATGGAAGGAAAGCGTTTTGCATTCATTCGTGGCAAAGCACAATTGCTGGGTCCGCAGGCAACTTTCAATCAATATGGTGAAAGTGGGATATGGTTGAGCAATTACCTGCCGCATTTTTCAACGATCGTTGATGATGTTGCAATAATAAAATCTGTAACGACTGATCAGTTCAATCATGCACCGGCCCAATTGTTCATGCATACCGGTTCAGCAAGATTGGGACGACCAAGTATGGGTGCATGGGTTACTTATGGTTTGGGAACAGAGAATCAAAATTTGCCGGGATATGTTGTGCTGACATCAGGTGGTAATGATCCCGATGCAGGTAAGAGTGCCTGGGGAAGTGGATTTTTGCCGAGTGTTTATCAAGGTGTGCAATGCAGAAGTGAAGGCGACCCTGTTTTATTTATAAATGATCCTGATGGAATGGATCGTGACTTGCGTCGTGCATCAATTGATGCTATTAATAAAATTAATCAGCATCAGTACGAAGAATATAAAGACCCGGAAACCTTGTCCCGCATTGCGCAATATGAAATGGCTTATAAAATGCAGATTGCTGCGCCTGAAGTGATGAATATAAATGATGAACCGCAATACATTCATGAAATGTATGGTACAAAGCCAGGTGAAGTTTCTTTTGCAAATAATGCATTGCTTGCACGGCGGTTGGTTGAAAAAGGTGTTCGCTTTGTTCAGTTGTTTGACTGGGGATGGGATAGTCATGGTACCGATCCGCAAACTGCAGTTGATATTGGTTTGATCAATAAATGCCGTAAGGTGGATAAGGCGATGACAGCGTTGATACTCGATCTGAAACAAAGAGGATTGCTGGATGAAACATTAGTGATATGGGGCGGTGAATTCGGAAGAACACCAATGCAGGAAAACCGCGAAGGAAAGACAGCACCTTTTAAAGGAAGGGATCACCATACTGATGCATTCTCCATCTGGATGGCGGGTGGCGGAATAAAAGGCGGTACTACTTATGGCGAAACAGATGAGATCGGCTATACTGTTGTGAGTGGCAAAACAGAAGCATTCGATATACAGGCAACCATTTTAAATCAGCTTGGGTTTGATCACGAAAAATTTACTTACCAGTTCCAGGGCCGGCCTTTCAGATTGACTGATGTGAGTGGAAGAGTTATTGAAGAGATACTTATTTAATTTTTCACCACATAGGCACATAGAAACATAGTTACACATAGTAATGCTAATAACCCAGAAATACATTGATGAATTAACTTATCAGATTATTGGATGTGCAATTGAAGTTCATAAACAACTGGGACCAGGTTTACTGGAAAGTGTATACCAAAAATGTTTTAGCAGGGAAATTTCTTTAAGAAACCTGGCACATCATAATGAACTTTGGGTTCCGATTGAATACAAAGGATTGTTGCTTGAAGCTGATCTGAGATTAGATGTATTGGTAAATGATCTTATAATAGTTGAGCTCAAATCAATCGAAGGTATTTTACCAGTACATGAAGCACAGGTTTTAACTTATATGAAGTTGCTAAAGAAACCTAAAGGAGTTCTTAGAAATTTTAATTGTACAAATATTTTTAAAGAAGGTCAAAAGACATTTGTGAATGAATATTATGCAGCTTTACCTAAACAATAGTTAGTTTATCTATGTGTTACTATGTGTCTATTGATCCTATGTGGTGAAGGATACGCAAATCAGATATAAAATGAACAGGAGAGATTTTATTGCTATAAATACAGTAACATCAGCCGGAGTCATGTTATCTTCATTCCTGTCTAAACCTTCTCTCGCCATGAATAAAAACTACGAACTGAAAATAATGGCTACCAACTGGGGTTTTGAGGGCAGCACGGATGCATTTTGTGCCAAAGCAAAAAAGGAAGGATATGATGGAATAGAGATCTGGTGGCCTGCAGAAAATAAAAAGGATGAATTGTTTGCTGCATTAAAAGATCACGGTTTAGAAGTTGGGTTTCTTTGCGGTGGCTGGCAGAATGATCCGCAGGAACACATGGATTATTTTAAAAAAATGGTTGATGCTGCTGCAAAACAAAATATTCAACGTCCGCTTTATATCAACAATCATTCAGGCCGTGATCATTTTAGTTTTGACCAAAACAAAAAATTTATTGAACATACTCTTGCTCTTGCAAGAGAAACAGGAATTACGATTTGTCATGAAACACATCGTTCACGGATCATGTATGCTGCTCCTGTTACAAGACAATACATAGAAAAATATCCCGAATTAAAAATTACATTCGATGTATCACATTGGTGCAATGTGCATGAAAGTTTATTGACCGATCAGCAGGAAACAGTGAACTTGACTTTGGAAAGAGTAGAGCATATTCATGCAAGGATCGGTCATCCCGAAGGGCCACAGGTGAATGACCCGAGAGCCCCTGAATGGGAGAATGTTGTTAAAGCACATTTTGCATGGTGGGATAAAGTTGTAGAAAGGAAAAAGAAGAATGGTGAACGAATGACTTTCTTAACCGAGTTCGGTCCGCCTGATTATATGCCAACAACAGCATACACAAGACAGCCTTTGGCAAATCAATGGGAGATCAATGTGTACATAATGAAATTATTGAGAGAAAGATATAAGTAGCTGCGAGTAATGAGCTGCGAGCTACGAGAACAATGTTTCAAATTTTATTTTCTGATTTTATAGTTAACTTATAAATTAATGTATTTACTTATAGCTCATAGCTCGTATCTCAAAGCTTTATTATTATGACTGAAATAATCGGCCGCTTCCACCCTCTTCTTGTTCATTTGCCTATTGGTATTCTATTATTGGCGGGTTTATTTCAATTGCTTGCACTAAAGCCAAAATTTGCCTCGCTTCATGCTGCCACAAGCATTGCATTGTTTTGGGGAATGATCAGTGCTATTCTTTCCTGCATTAGCGGTTATTTGCTTTCTCTAAGCGGCGATTATGATGAAGAGTTGGTGAACACACATAAATGGTTTGGCATTTCAACTGCATTTGTTTCTTTGATCGCCTATCTATTTAATCGTTGGGAAAATGTTTTTGCAAAATGGGTTATCCTGTTAATGGTTCCTTCAATTATCATTACAGGTCATCTTGGCGGATCACTTACTCATGGCTCGGATTATCTTATCAAAGGGTTTTCAGAAAAAGAAAATGTAACTGCAAAAGAGATCAAACCAATTACAGATGTGCAGGAAGCAAATGTGTATGCAGATATTGTTCAGCCAATATTTCAGAACAAATGCTATACCTGTCATAACAAAAGCAAAAAGAAAGGTGGGTTGCGATTGGATGAACCTGCTTTTATTTTAAAAGGTGGAAAAGATGGAGAAGTGATCAAGCCGGGCAATGCTGATGAAAGTGATATGATCAAAAGATTGCTATTGCCAAGAAATGATGAAGATCATATGCCACCAAAAGAAAAACCACAGTTAAAAGAAAATGAAATAGCCCTGATACATTGGTGGATTGCAACCGGAGCATCATTTGATAAAAAAACAAAAGAACTTGAACAGACCGAAAAGATAAAACCGGTTTTACTTGCTTTGCAGGGGGCTGCACCAAAAAAAACTTTACCAGATGTGCCGATGAAACCTGTTGAGCAAGCTGATGAAAAGATAATTAAACAACTTCGTGAAAAGGGAGTTGCGATCATACCGGTGACAAGGAACAGTAATTACCTGTCAGCAAATTTTGTTACTGTTGATTCTGTTACTTCAAAAGAAATATCTCTCTTGAGTTCACTAAAGAACCAATTAGTTTGGCTAAAGCTTAGCGATAAAAAAATACCGGATAGCATGTTGACTACAATCGGGCAGCTTACAAACCTGACCCGATTGCAACTGGATAATACATCTATATCAGACACAGGACTTGAATCATTGCAATCATTGGCGAATCTTCAATACCTGAATCTTGTTGGAACGAAGGTTACTACGCAGGGGCTGATCCAGTTGAAAAACCTTCAGCGGCTGCAGTCAGTATATCTTTATAAAACTTTTATCAGTTCTTCAGACTGGCAAACGCTGAAATATAATTTTCCCAAAGTAACTTTAGATACCGGCGGATACAGGGTTGCTTTTTTAGAAACCGATACAATGATCGTAAAGCCCCCGGAAAGGAAGAATTAATAATTAACAATTAATAATTAAGAATTGATACGGCTGCTTCCTTTACTGTTATTTATTTCAATGAACGTTCTCTCACAGCCGAAGCCGCAGCATAATCTGGTTTTTGATACACTGGCAAAAAGATGGGATGAAGGAATTCCTTTAGGTAATGGTTGGCTGGGTGTACTGATCTGGCAAAAGGATGGCAAAATAAGAATGTCATTAGATCGGGTTGATCTGTGGGATGACCGGCCAATGCCGGAAATTGATAAGCTAAAATTTAAATGGGTTGTAGAAAAAGTAAAAATGAATCAGTATGATTCTGTTCAAAAAATTGGTGATGAGCCGTATGAAAAATATCCTGCACCAACAAAGATCCCCGGAGCTGCTATTGAGTTTGATCTTAACAAAATAGGTAAAGTAAAAAACGTTTCACTTGATATTTCAAATGGATTAAGTGTTGTTGAATTTGAGAACGGAGTTAAATTCAACAATTATATTCATGCTACAAGACAGGTTGGATATTTCGGATTTGAAAACATAGATGAGGATATTATTCCGGATCTTATCATTCCCAATTACAATACCGGTAATGACGGAAAACGCGGCAACAGTGTTTCCGGTCAGAGTCTTGAACGGCTTGGGTATAAAAAAGGAACATTAAAAAAAGGGTTCGATTATATTCTTTATCATCAACCAACATGGGATAATAATTACTATGAAGTACTGGTAAAATGGTATCGCTTTTCCGGAAACAGAATTCTTGGAGAATGGACGATCACAAATAATCAGCCTGCGTCGCTTCCAGCATTAAATGTATTGCATAAAGAGCCAACCGGCTGGCCATCCCATATTGCCTGGTGGAATGATTACTGGAAACGTTCATCTGTTTCAATTCCTGATCCGATCCTTGAACGACAATATTATTTAGACATGTATAAGTTCGGTTGTATTGCAAGAAACAATACACCGCCAATTTCTTTACAAGCAATATGGACTGCAGATGATGGAAAATTGCCGCCATGGAAGGGAGATTTTCATCATGATCTGAATACTGAATTAAGTTACTGGCCAGGGTACTCAGGAAACCATCTTGACTTGACAGAAGGATTTACAAATTGGTTATGGAAAGTAAAAGATGAAAATAAAAAATGGACAAAGCAATATTTTGAAATGGATGGTCTGAACGTTCCGGGTGTAACAACGATCAGCGGCAAACCGATGGGAGGATGGATACAGTATTCAATGTCGCCAACAACATCAGCGTGGCTGGCACAGCATTTTTATTGGCAGGCTATTTATAGTATGGATAAAAAAGTTAGAGATAGGGCTTTAGACTATTTACTTCAGGTTCGTATTTTTTTAAACAATTTACTTGAAAAGCAAATTACGGATACGGGATTCATTTTATTAAGTTCAAGCCCTGAGTACAATGATAACTCTATTAAGGCTTGGTTCAAGCATATGACAAACTACGATAAGGCCTTATTTAAATATGTTAACAGAGAAAGAAATTACTTATATTTTTATCCTTACCGAATTGCTCCGCCAAAACTCATCGCAGATGTTAATTACTTTGATTCCCTAGGTAACTATGACATAAACGAAACCGGTATTACCATTGCTCCCGGACAAAATCTTGATTATTCCCACCGTCACCAAAATCATTTGCATGCTATTCATCCTTTGGGTTTATTAAATGTTGAAGATTCAGCTCAAAAAATAATTATTGAAAATTCATTAAAGCAAATTGAGAAACTTGGAACAAGACAATGGGTTGGTTACTCCTTTGCCTGGATCGCTTCTATTTATGCAAGAGCACAGAATGGAGATTCTGCTGCGATCAACTTGAAAAAATTTGCTACCAATTTTGTTTCACCAAATAGTTTTCATCTGAACGGCGATCAGAAAGGCGGGCAATATGCCGATGCAACTTACAGGCCTTTTACACTCGAAGGGAATTTTGCATTTGCACAGGGGATTCATGAAATGCTTTTGCAAAGCCATAAAAATTTTATTGAAGTGTTCCCTGCTTTGCCAAAAGAATGGAAAAATGTTGCATTTAAAACTTTAAGGACAGAAGGAGCATTTCTTATATCTGCTAAAAAAGAAAATGGTGTAGTGATGGAAGTAAAGATAAGATCTGAAGCAGGAGGAATTTTAAGGATCAAACTTCCTTTTAAAACATGGATACCGGTTGGAGTGGCATGGGAACAGCTTGTAGTAAAGCAGGGGATCGTTGAGATTAAAATGTCAAAGGGACAAACGATCACTTTCAAAAATGCATTTGAATAAATTATTTTCCCTTAAAACTTGCTTTTCTTTTTTCTAAAAATGCTGATGTGCCTTCTTTCATATCTTCTGTATCAAAGCAATTTCCAAATTCTTTTATTTCGAGATCAAAGCCGTTTATCGTTTCATCATAAACTGCATTGGCTGCTTTGATACATGCGGCAACGGATAACGGAGCTTTACTGTTTATCGATTCAAGAATTGATCTTGCTTTCGCTAATAATTCTTCTTGTTTAACAACATAATTTACCAATCCATATTGCAAAGCGGTATTTGCATCGATCATATTTCCACTCATCAATAATTCTAATGCTCTGCCTTTTCCAATTAATTGAACCAATCTTTGTGTGCCACCATAGCCTGGTATCAAACCTAAATTCACTTCGGGCTGGCCAAACTTTGCATTGTCACTTGCAATTCGAAAATGACAAGCCATTGACAACTCGCATCCGCCACCGAGTGCAAAACCATTTACTGCTGCAACAATAGGTTTGCTGCAATTTTCAATCCTGGCAAAAATATCCTGGCCTCTTTTGGCTAAAGCCATGGCTTCATTTTTATTCAATCCGCCAAATTCACTGATGTCGGCACCGGCAACAAATGCTTTTGGTCCAGCCCCGGTAATGATCACCGATCTTATTTCAGGATTATTTTCAATCTCATTCAATGCACTATCAAGATCAGTAAATACATCTTTGTTTAAAGCATTTAGTTTATCAGGACGATTAATGGTAATAACAAGGATCCCATTTTCAATAGATGCCAGTAAGGTTTGGTACATAGCTGCCTGTTTATCGGCAAATCTAATTCATCAGCCGATGTTTAAAAATTGTAATTTTAAAATCATTGTATGAAAAAACTGATTGCATTACTGCCGGCTTTTTTTGTTTTTGTTTATTCTCCGTCGCAGCAGCTGAAGGAGATTGTTTTTGATAACAGAAACCCAATTTCAGTGAGAGAGATGAAACTGCAGGATCAGTCTCTGCCGGTTTCTTTTCCTTTGTTTTCAATTGAGCTTGATAAACAAAAGTATAATTCAAATGAAGGTCTTTTTGCTTTTTTCTCCGATCATTCAATTGACTTGCTGCAGGATGCAGATGTAAATTTTAAAGATAGTTACAAGCTCATCCTTTCTTTCACCAATAAAGGTAAAATCCCTGTTACTGTATCAAACATAGTTCCCTTTGGTGTAAATGAAAAGCATTATTACATCTCTGGTAAATCATTATCAGATACAAGCCGTTCTTTCTTATTTCAACCCGGTAAAGAGCCGGTTGGCGTTATAGTGCCGCATAATAACAATGATCTGAATTTTACTGCTGTTGACCTCGGAAATGGCAAGACTCTATTTGCCTTGATCCGGAGAAGCAATGACAGTATTCAGAATTACCTGCTTAATAGGAGCCCATATATATTGCAACCCGGAAAGCAAATAAGTTTTGAATTTTATGCTGATGTAGTGGAGGGGGACTGGCATACAGCATTGCAAAAATGCTTCAGGGAAAAAATGCTGTATGAAGTTCAGAACTTCAATAACAAACTTTATGAAAGAAAAGATCTTGATTATATCCGTCATTCCTATACTATGCACTTAATGATGGCATGGGAAAAAAATTATTACAGCGATTCATCATACCATTTTAAAGATTTTTTGGAGCATAAAAAGAATTTGTATGGCGGCGATGATATTTTCACTATCTGGCCTACCTGGCCTGTGTTAGGTTTGGATCAGCGAACACAGTGGAATTTAATGGAAGATCTGCCGGGAGGAATTTCAAAACAAAAGGAACTGGCTTCACTTTCTCATTCAATGGGTACAAAATATTTCATAAGTTATAATCCATGGGACGATAAGGATGAAAAAACTTCTTTACAAACCATGAGTGGGGTTATAAAAAAAATAAATGCGGATGGCGTTGTTCTTGATACCAGGGCAGAAGGAAATGATGCCTTGCAACAGGCAGCTGATAATGCAAAGCCGGGAGTGATATTATACAGCGAGGGAATGGCTACACCAAAAGATATGCAGGGGATCATAGCAGGCCGGGTTCATAATGATATTTATTATCCGCCTTTGCTGAACCTGAACAAGCTTATTAAACCTGACTTTGCCATCTTTAGAGTGGCTGAAGTAAATAAAGAAAGGATCAGGAGAGAATACTCTTCAGCATTATTTAATGGCTATGGAGTAGAAATAAATGTTATGAGGCCGGGAAGACAGGAATGGATAGATGATGATTATAAATACTGGGGCAAATGTGTGAGAATACTAAAAGAAAATTCAACAAATTTTAATTCGTATGAATGGACGCCATTAATCTCGTCGTTAACAGATAAAATTTATATCAACAAATGGCCGGGCAAGAGAAAAACTGTTTATACAGTTTTTAGTTTATTGCCCGAAGGTTTTAACAATGCCTTGTTTGAAGCTGAACTTAAAGAAGGCGATCATTATATTGATCTATGGAATCATGAGGAGCTGAAACAAATAAAAATAGAAGAAAAGGATTATCCGCTTGTTGAATTAGAATCTTTCAATAAAAAATATCTGGGTACAAATAATGAAGGTGCTGTAACTGTTGTAGCGGTATTGCCTAAACTATTGAAAGTAAAAACTGAAGGTGATAAAATATTTATTGAAGCAAAGGAAGGAACAATGCTGAAAGTATGGGCAGGTAATCCCTCGTATGACAAAGAATGTTTTGAAACAACAATGTTGTCAGGCTCATTTCATCTCTTTAAAATATTTGGAAGAATACAAGGTAAATTTGTTATTCAATTATTTGACGGAAGTGAATTGATTGATGAACAAATTTTATTCATTTCACCTGGAACGCCATTGTTGATCACTGAGCCGGAAAAGACAACTTTTTCAGCAAGCATTCCACCCGGCATGGTAAAAATTCCGACCGGCTCATTTATTATGAATGTTACGAATGGCGATGAATTTATATCTTATCCGAAACAAGGCTATCCAAAAACATTATCCATGAAAACTTTTTACATGGATAAATATTCTGTAACTAATAAGGACTTTAAGAAATTTATTGATGAAACAAAATACTATCCCGTTGATACAGTAAATTTTTTAAAGCATTGGGTAAATGGACAACCGAAAAAAGGCGAAGAAAATTTTCCTGTAGTGAACATCAGCTATGAAGATGCAAAAGCATTTGCAACATGGGCCGGGAAAAGATTGCCAACAGAAGCAGAATGGCAATATGCAGCACAAACAACGGACGGGAGACTTTGGCCATGGGGTAATGACGTAAAGCAAAAAGGAAAAGCGGCAAAGAATATCAGCACTACATTAACACTTGTTGATTACGGCATTCCTGATTCTTCATTTTGTAATATCGGAAATGGGAGATTATATCCGGTTGGTAAATACAAAAAAGGAGTAAACCCGTTTGGTCTTTATGATCTTGTTGGTTCAGTCTGGCAAATGACCAATGACTGGTATCAAAGTGATACTTACCAATACATCATTATGAAAGGAGGAAGCTACTATCATCCCGGAGGAAGCTGGTGGTATGTGCAGGGCGGACCCAAACCATTACACTACCGGCAAATGTTATTAAGAGTATCGCAGGGATTTGAAAGAAATGCTACAGTTGGATTTAGATGTGTGAAAGATGCAGAATGATCAGAAACTCCTGTTTTGTTTTACCCACAGCTTTATATATTCTGCAATTTCTGAAGTAGGCGTGCCGGGAGCAAATAATTTTCCAACACCCATTCCATTCAGTGTTTTCATATCATCTTCAGGAATAATACCACCCCCTGTCAGTAACACATCATCCATCCCTTTTTGTTTCATTATGGCGATCACTTTTGGAAACACCGTCATGTGTGCGCCGGATAAAATACTGATACCGATAGCATCCACATCTTCCTGCAATGCAGCATTCACAACCATTTCCGGTGTTTGACGCAGACCGGTATAAATGACTTCCATGCCTGCATCCCGCAAAGCGGTAGCAATCACTTTAGCTCCACGGTCATGTCCATCAAGACCAACTTTTGCAACTAAAACACGAATGGGTCTGCTCATAAATGAAACTTCTGTTACGAAAATACAGTCTTTTCATTTTAGATGTAAATTAGATTATGCAATACAGAAAATTTGGAAACACAGAGCTGCTTGTAAGTGAAATTGGTTTTGGTGCATGGGCCATCGGTGGCGGCGCTATGATCGGCAATACTGCTATTGGTTGGGGAGATGCTGATGATACAATTTCAACAAATGCTATTTATAAGGCGTTAGATGCAGGAATAAACTTTTTTGATACAGCAGATATTTATGGATTGGGACATTCAGAAGACCTGCTTGGAAAAACAATTGGTGATAAAAAAGAGATCTTCATTGCAACAAAGGTTGGTAATGTTTCAAGAAACGATCAATTCACTATTGATTATTCTAAGAAGTATATTCTTGATGCTTGTGAAGCCTCTTTAAAGAGATTGAAAAGAGATGTTATCGATTATTATCAATTGCATACTGCACGAATGGCTCATTTGCAAAATGGAGAATGTATTGAAGCTATGCAACAATTGCAACAACAGGGTACAATAAGATATTGGGGTATTTCATTAAATACTTTCGATCCAGCACCGGAAGCTGAATTTTTTATGAAAAATAGAGTTGGCAATGGATTTCAATTGGTATTGAATTTACTTAATCAAAAGACATTGCCTTTATTAAAGAGATCAGCCGAATACGGATACGGGGTAATTGTAAGAATGTCTTTGCAATTCGGATTACTTACCGGTAAGTTTGATAAAGAAGTCAGCTTTCCTGCGAATGATCATCGGAAAAACAGGTTGACAAAAGAAGTGATTGATTTCTCAAACAGTGCGTTAGAACCAGTATGGGCTTTATGTAAAAAATATAATTGCAGCAAAACACAATTGGCATTAAGTTATATTCTAGGCTATCCTGAAGTATCAACCATAATTGCAGGTATAAGAACAGCAGAACAAGTTGAGTTAAACACTGCGGGATTATTTCAATTGGATGAACCGGACATGGAAATGATCCGGAATTTAGGGGAAAATGATTTTGTGGCAGTCATGAAATTAATTCAGCAGCAGGGTTAGCGGTTAAATTTGCTTTTCATTTCTTTCAAACCATCCTTAGCAAGTTTTAACCCGGTCGAATCTATATTCTCAAAGAAAATTATTTTGTCGCCAAATTGACGGGATAGTTTATTAGTAACAGAATCAATAACAGTGACTTTTTCAAAATGCTGGAAGACATCATCGTCTTTACCCGGTATGTTTCTGCCAATAAAAATTAAATCCTTAAACCATAACCTGTCTGAGATCCAAAGTGTAAATGAACCATTATCAGATATTATCTTTTTTGAGAAATAATCATCTTTTCCATAAAAAGCCAATGCTCCTGCTTGTCCATAATTCCTGCAATAAATAATTGAATTGGATATGGTATAGTTACTATTGCTATAAAAGAACTTTTTTGCCTTTTCTGTCAATTCTTTCCATCCAAGCATATCAGCAAAATCCATTGGCAGTTCATGATCTTTTTGATCTTCCCATTTTAATAAACCGATCTTATCAATTCCTTTTTCTTTATATAATGCAGAAAGTTTTTCAGGGCTCATCATTGGTAAACCAACAGGTACAAAAGGAATGGTTAAACCAATAGCCAATCCTGCTATTACATAACGCATCCATTTTCTTATTAAAAATAATTTCTCCCATACAACGCCACCGGCAGCAAGCAAAACCGGGTAAATACCAAGAGAATAATAACTTTTACCACTTCCGAAAATGAGTAAAAGAATAACGCAAAGATAGATCACCCCAAAAATTCTGTAAGTATTATTTCTTAAGAACAGGATCAAACCGGCAAACCAAACGATAAGCACAGGGAATAGCAAAAGAAACTGTTCTTTAATAAAATCCGATGGATTAAGATGAACGAGTTGTGTTTCTCTTAGCTCCTTCATGTGATGAAGCAGCGGCCATTTATGTGCATACTGCCACCATATATTTGGTAAAATAATTATCAGGGCAATGCCTGCTGCTTTGTAAATATTTTTTTGCAATAAAATTTTTCTGTGCTTTGTTAGTATTAGCCCGATAAAAACGGAGGCGATAAGAAATACGATAGAATATTTACTCCACCAGCCCAACGCAAGGCAAATCGCTAACCACAAAAGATCTTTTCGATTACTTGTTTGAATAAATTTTACAAGAAAATACATGCTGCAAGTCCAAAAGAAAATATCAAGAATATTAGGCTGAAATAAAATATGAATTCTTAAAAATGCCCCGGAGATCACTCCGAAACCCGCAAGGAATTGTGCAAAAGCTTTTCCTCCTAATCTTGCTGTGATAAGACAAGTGACAATCACAGTCAATGCGCCGATAAATGCAGGCCAAAATCTTATTAACGATTCATTGTTTCCAAACCATGACGAAATATTACCGAGATAAGAAAGTAGAGGAGGATTTTCCAGATAACCCAGATCCAAATGTTGTCCTTGCTGATAATACAAATATTCGTCGCGTTGCAATTCAAAAGCAGGATGAATGAGAACAAAAGGAATGAGAAATTTTAAAACAGACAATAAACCAATAACAATTTTGTTAGGAGAAGTTGGTTGTATCATTAAAGTAAATTAATCAATCCGTATTTAAAAAACAGCTAATGCATTTTTGATACGACTAATAGTTTCTTCTTTACCCAAAATTTCAGCGATATCAAATACTCCCGGTCCGAATTTTCCCCCAACAAGCATAATACGCAGTGGTAGCAGCACTTCACCGGGTTTCATTTGATTAGCGGCGGCTATTTCTTTAAAACTATTTTCAAGCAGAATCGCTTTCCAGTCATTATTCAATTCATAATTACGGATCACTTCAGCAAAAAATAATTGTTTGGCTTCGTTCCATTTTGGTTTTACAACATCCACATCCCATTTCTCCGGCGATTTAAAGAGGAAATATGATTGCTCATAAAAATCTGTAAGTAATGTGCAACGGTCTTTTACAAGTCCAATCACTTTTTCCAGAACAAGATCATCAATATCTGTAATTCCTTGTTCTCTAAAAACTTCAACAACTTTCAACTTTAAACTTTTAACTTTTAACTTTTTGATCCATTCATGATTGAACCATTTTGCCTTTTCATAATCAAACTTTGCGCCGCCACTATGCACTCTTTCAATAGAAAATTTTTCGATCAGTTCTTCTTTGGTAAAAATTTCCTGTTCAGTACCATCATTCCAGCCAAGTAATGCAAGGAGATTTATAAATGCTTCCGGCAAAAATCCTTTTTCTTTAAATCCTTCTGTCAGTTCATTAGTTTTTGGGTCGGTCCAGTTCATTGCAAAAACCGGGAAACCATATTTAGCTCCGTCACGTTTACTCAGTTTACCATTTGGCCCGAGTATCAAAGGAAGGTGAGCCCATTGTGGCATTTCTTTTAAGCCAAATAAATATTTCCATAATAAAATATGTACAGGTGCACTTGGCAGCCATTCTTCACCACGAAATGCATGAGAAATTTTCATCAGGTGATCGTCAACAACAACTGCAAGATGATAAGTAGGCATACCATCAGCTTTCAGTAAGACCTTATCATCAACAAGTGAAGTGTCAAAGCTTACTTCACCCCGGATCATATCAGTAAATGTTACTGTTTCATGTTCAGGCATTTTGATCCTGATAACATGCCTGGTTCCTTCATTTATTAATTTATATGTTTCATCTGCACTGATCGAAAGCGAATTCCGCATCTTCATACGAATGCTATGATCATATTGCGGAGAAGGGTTTTGTTCTGTTTTAAAATCATGCCGCATTTTTTCCAAATCTTCCGGAGTATCAAATGCATAATAGGCATTACCATCTTTCACTAATTGTTCAGCATATTGTCGATAAAACTCTTTTCTTTCGCTTTGCCGGTAAGGTCCGTGATTGCCACCATGTATTGGACTTTCATTGGGTTCGAGGCCCGCCCATTTCAAACAATTAAAAATATATTCTTCGGCTCCGGCCACATAACGGCTTTGATCAGTGTCCTCAATTCTTAAAATAAAATCGCCACCATGTTTTTTTGCAAATAAATAATTATATAAAACAGTCCTCATGCCGCCAAGATGTAAACCACCCGTTGGAGAAGGGGCAAACCGTACTCTTACACGTTTACTCATAGGGGCAAAGATAAGTTTCCATAAATCTCTATAATAAGAATAAAAAAAAACCGTCCTGCAAAGAAGACGGTTTTGATTCGTGGGTTCGGATAAACTATGGTAGCAATATCGTTCTCGGTGGATTACCATCAATGGCGATAGTAGCAATATTATCACAAGTGCCATCACCAAAATCCAAAACGGCGAAATGGTTTGGTCCCTGTATCTTCATTTTGCCTTTTGTTACATTATGACAGGTAGTTTTCTTTTCAAGAGCTTCAAGAATAGTTACTGTTCTGCTTTTACCTGCAGGGTTGGTCACGGTATGATTACCTGTAATTGAATACACGTCGTCTAAAAGATTCAATGGTGTATTTGCACCGGCAGTTTGAGTAACGTATTTTATTCCTTCATGCAGCCAGTAATAGCCACCTATAGGCTCTGTTACTTTACCACCAGTTATTTCTCTTGTCCAGCTAACACCATTTGGTGTGCTGGTATTTGTCCATGTAATGGTTCCTTCTACTTTAAATCCTGCAGTGGCATAGTTTTCAAAAGTCATCACAGCTGTACTGCCAGGATTATGCAAATAATCAGAAAGCGTGATATTGATTTTTCCTTTACGGGCAATTCCATCTGCGCTAACACAACCACCAGTGCCAAAATCGATCACTATGGTTTTAGGAAATGTGTTTTGAGGAGTTACTGTAACTGTAGCACAACTGAGTGTGTTGGTGGTTTGAGCCGGCTCATTAGTTCTGTAAAGACCTGCATTAACTGATGCTTCAAAAAATACAACATTAGCATCATCGTTTATGCTTTCTGATATCGCCTGGTCTTCGCTTAGTTTAAAGGTTGTTTCAAGTTCAGGATCAGGTTCAGTTTCTTCTTTTTGACATGCTGAAAAGAAAAAAATTGAAGGAAGAGATAAAAGAGCAAAGATTTTTTTTAGTTTCATAGTGATTGAATTTTAATTGGCAATAAGACCTACAAAAGTCTAAAACGATTAACAAGGAATGAAATTACTTTGGCAAAAGTTTTACCTGGAATAATCACTATGTTGCTGAAGTATCTTCACGGGAAAGTAATCGGATTAATACCATAAAAGGTTCATTTAATATCACCAGATGGAACAAGTGCCTACAGTTAATGATAAAAAGGAAATATTGATTCGTGAAAAGCGTTGGGAGAAATATTATTTGGTAAAAACTCCTTTGTTGTTGAAAAAAATGTATCCTTCTTATTTATGGAGTATCGGCACAAAAGAAAAAATACTTTATCTCACATTTGATGACGGGCCTCATCCAGAGATCACGCCTTTTGTTTTACGGCAGTTGAAGCGTTATGATGCATTAGCAACTTTCTTTTGTATCGGAAAAAATGTTGCAGCTTATCCTGATGTATATAAGCAAATTCAGGATGAAGGGCACACTGTAGGCAATCATACTTATAATCACCTGAATGGCTGGAAAACTGAGAATGAAATTTACCTCAAAGACATTGCCGAAGCATCAAGAGTGATCGATAGTTCTTTGTTCCGCCCATGTTATGGAAGGATCACAAATTTCCAGGCAAAAAACCTGAGGCCAGTAATGAAAGGCAAAGAACCAAGGATAGTAATGTGGGATGTTTTAAGCGGAGATTTTGATACAAATTGTACACCTCAACAATGCTTAGCAAACGTAGTATTTGCATCAGTTTCCGGATCGATCATTGTTTTTCATGATAGTGAGAAAGCCTTCCCAAGGCTGGAATATACATTGCCAAGAATCCTTCATTATTTTTCTGAAAAGGGGTATTTATTTAAACCTCTGGAGTGAAATTCTCTAATGTAATATCTATAAAATAATAGGGCCTGGGTAGAAACCCTGGCCCGTTTTTAATCCGTACCCTATGAAAACTGGTTTAAAGGTATAATAATTTTTTAATTACGGCAAAGTAATTATATGGGCCGCCCCATTGATGGTTACCAGGGCTTTATTGTCGCAATCCCCATTGCCATAGTTAATACTGGCTATCCAAGGGGAGTTCGTGGTAAGGTTCAATCTTACTATTCTTATGATGCCTTTTACTAACCAGCGGCAAGAGAATTTTTTGATCAATGGCTCGGTGATCTCCGAGTTCCAGGCGATCAAAAGATTACCTCTTTTTACCTTACCATGTCCACCGCCTTCAATTTTATAGATATCGTCAATATGAATAAAAGGAGTACACATACCTTCAACCTGAGTAATAGTTTTAGTGCTATTCCATTCAGTGTAATTTCCATTTGGTTTTGTGAGTTTTGCGTTCTCAACAACTACTTTCCATTTATGTCTTATACAGTTAGTAGAAATTGCTTCACCCTGATTAGCTATGACATGAGTTCCCTCGACTTTAATGCTGTCAACCGTATATCCATCAAAAGTAGTAGTAGCTTTTGCGCCTGGATAAAAAAGACGGTTTGTATAAGTAGTAATTATCTTTCCGGAACGTAATCTTCCATCACGGCCTGTACAACCTGTACCAAAGTCCATGATGATCTTTAAAGGGAAGGGATCCAGGTTATTAAGATGGATTATTGTCACGTCAGGGCATGCAGTTACACGGGCTGTTCCTCCTGTTGTTCCAGGGTTCATTTGGCCGAAGACACCCGTACCGCCAAAGCCAACATCGGTATTTACGCCCAATATATTGTCAAAAACCTCGTTGAAAATATCATCGGATTCTGCATCTGCTTCTGACGATGCTTGTGATGCAAATTCTTCTTGTGCTTTGTCGGCGCTGGTCTCTTTTTTACAAGATCCAAAAACAAGAAGGGAAACGAGAACCAGGGCGGTTAAGCGGGCAGGACTGAAAATCAGCTTCATAAAATTGATTTTTGGGTTTATTAATAACGACAGTGTGACGGAATATATTGAACTTGGTTTAAGGCTTTGTTAAGATTTTTTAAGCCCGTTATCTTTGAAAACCAATACAAAACTATGATAATTGATACCCATAGTCATATATACCTTCCAGAATTTGATGCTGATAGGGTTGCTATGCTTGTAAGAGCTGAATTTGAGGGCGTTGAGCTTGTTTTAATGCCTGCCATTGATAATGAGACCCATTCTGTCATGCTCAGGGTAGAAGAAGAGTTTTCTGGAAAATGCCTATCCATGATGGGGTTACATCCTTGTTCTGTCAAAGAAGGATATAAACAAGAACTTAAGATAATAAGGGATCATTTTGACAAAAGAGGGTTTGTAGCGGTAGGGGAAACAGGCCTTGATTTTTACTGGGATAAGACTTTTACGAAAGAGCAATATGAATCATTTCAATCTCAAATTGAATTGGCTTTACAATTTGATATTCCCATTGTCATTCATTCACGCAATTCAATTGATGAATGCATTAAGGTGATTGCTGAAAATCAGAAGGGGAATTTGAAAGGTGTTTTTCATTGTTTTTCGGGAAATGAAAAGCAAGCAAAAGAAATTATTGAACTTGGATTTTATTTAGGAATAGGAGGGGTTGTAACTTTTAAAAATTCTGGTTTGGATAAAGTAATGGCGGATATGGATATGAAAAATGTTGTTTTAGAAACAGATGCTCCCTACCTGGCCCCGGTTCCTTTCAGAGGGAAAAGAAATGAATGCAGCTATTTAAAATATGTAGTAGAAAAGTTGAGTGAGATAAAAAATATTTCCAAAGAAGAGATAGAGTATATCACAACTAAGAATGCAAAAGAATTGTTCAGCATCTGAGACATGAACTGTATTTTTGCCGCCCCCGGAGACCTGCTCGAGTGGTTGAAGAGGCACGCCTGGAAAGTGTGTATACGGGAAACCGTATCAAGGGTTCGAATCCCTTGGTCTCCGCTGATTTTTACTTCATTTGCTGCTCAGGAATAATTCGTTCAACTTCCTCTCTTTTTATCGGATGCTTATCCCAATCAGGATCATATTTTACAAACCATGAGAACCAGATGCTTCTTGATAAACGCATTAACCACGGTTGAAGAACAACTAAAATAACAGCATTAGTGATAAGCCAATAGAAAAACCTGTTGTCATGTACTGACATGCCTATAATTACAAACCATGCAATGAAACTAGTTACGCTTATTGCCACACCAAGAGCATAACTAACATAGCCGGTGCCATAATAAAACCCTGGTTCTTTTTCGGTAGGTTGTCCGCAAATGGTACAACGCACAGGCATTGCCATATTTTTTTTAAGACTGAGACTAATATTGTTTTTAAAAAGTTTTCCTTCTCTGCAACGGGCACAACGACAACCAAAAGTTGAAATAAAGTAACTGCGTTTTTTTTTACCTGGCATTATTTTGTAGTATGAATTGATTAATTATTTTTTGAAGTGAACTTGCGGGCACTACGCCAGGTTGCCGCCACAATACACTTCCTTTTTGAAATAACATGAGAGTTGGTACACTGGTTACGTTATAAACAGATGAAGCCGTCTGGCTTTTATCAACATCAACTTTTATTATCCTGATATTGTTACCCATTTTTTGATGTAGTTCTTCCAATATTGGTTTCATCATTTTGCATGGCCCACACCATTCGGCAAAAAAATCTACAAGCACTGGTTTCTCGCCATTAATGATATCGCCAAAGGTTTCAACTTTATTCGCTGTTTCACTCATTTTTTTCTTTGGTTTCTTTTTTCGTAAAAATGCTTAAAAACAAACCACCCATCACTGCGCCATAGGCTGTGCTGTTATGCCATTTTGAAGTAATAGCACAGCTGCCACTATTACAACCTACAAGTTTCCAATACATAAAACCTGCTACAGCTCCTAATGCAATACCAATGATTATTAATTTGTTTTGAAAAAGAAAATTTTTCATTGTGCAAAGGTCTGTAAAAGCATCGGAATGATGAGTGATAAATGTTACGAAGTTCAGGCGGTGCCCTTTAAAATTTTATGCCAGTAAAGCCAGGGCAGTATATATTTTTTCAATAACCACATGCTTCGTCTTGGTTTTGCCTGGTCAAATGGAAATGTTTCCATTACTTTATTATCGTAACCGAATTCTGCAAGTACCAGTTTGCCATAGCCAACAGTCAGCGGGCAGCTACCATAACCAGAATATTTCCCTGTCATTTCTTTATGCTCAATTAATGCAATAAGATTTTTTACAAGTACAGGAACTTGTTTCCTTACAGCAGCGCCAGTTTTAGCATTCGGAGTATTTGTAACATCGCCCAACGAAAATATGTTTTGATATTTTGTATGCTGCAATGTGAATTTGTTTACATCAACCCATCCTTTTGCATCTGTTAACACACTCTGGCGAATAAAATCCGGAGCACTTTGAGGAGGTGTGACGTGTATCATGTCATATTTTTTTGTAATAGTATTGCCACCTCCATCCATTAATCTGAAAGTTGCTTCTTTTTTATCGCCATCAATTGAAATAAGATCATGTTTAAAATGTAATGTGATACCGTATTTGTCTACCATTTTTTGCAATGATTCCGCATACTTTTTTACACCAAATAGCATGCTGCCACCGGAAACAAACTCCAACGTTACATCTTTCAAAATGCCTTTTCGCCTGAGATAATCAGCGGTCATGTACATTACTTTTTGCGGGGCTCCGCCGCATTTGGTTGGTGTAGATGGGGCGGTAAATAGAATTTTATCACCGGCTTTGATATTTTTCAAACATTCATAAGTGTAAGGTGCATATAGGTATGAGTAATTACTTGTTACAGCATTTTTACCGATTGTTTCTTTTAATCCTTTTACATCACTCCAGTTCAGTTGTATTCCGGGCGCAACAACCAGGTAGTCGTAAGTATAGATGTTCCCTTCAGCAGTTATCACAGTATTTTCTTGAGGCTTAAAAAAAGCAGCGGCTTCTTTGATCCATTTCACATTATGAGGCATAACAGACGCTTCGGTCCGAATCGTTTTTTTAATGTCAAAAACACCGGCGCCAACAAGGGTCCATGCTGGTTGGTAAAAATGATTTTCTGATGGTTCAATGATAGCTATTTGCAGATCTTTTTTCCTACGTAATAATTGTGCGGCAGTTGAAATTCCGGCATTTCCTCCGCCAATTATTAGTACCTGGAAATTTGTCATGGTTTGCTTTTTATATCACAAACCTAAATTTATAGTCACCCGGATGCTGTGATGAAAGTCACGATTCAGAATGATTTTGGCTCAATTAGTGACCTTTATATAGCCATATCCATCCGCCTGTTTGGTTACCAGCTCATACAAAGCATCTGGTACGGTGATTACACCATTAAGTAGCTGATTTTTACTAATATTAAATATCTGCATGGCATGCTCACAGACGGCAAATGTTACTTTTTTTTCTGTTCCAAGTTTTATTACATCGGCTGCAACAGTTGACCTGTCCTTTACCACCATATCCAACGCCCGGCCGTAGAAAACGATCTCAACTTTTGCATTGGGGTCTGATTCAACAATTGCTTTGGCCCACCGCATTAACCGCTGATGCGTCGCTGTATCGCTGGTCGTAAGATCAAAAACTATATTATATGGTTTTGACTGGGCCAAAAGGCTGGCTGATGCAATCAAGAAGATGGTGGTTAGAATCAAAAAACGTTTCATAATACTCATTTGTGCATAAAAATTACGAAATAAAGACGTGGAATCCGCTCAAGTAGAAAAATTAGTATCAGATTTTTTCGTAGCTTATCGGACTTTTTTAAAAATTTGTCATTATAAAACTCCTTATTATGAATACCAACGAAAAAAAAGAAGGAACTAACCGCAGAAACTTTTTGGGAACTATTGCGACCGGCGCTGCGGCTGTTGGCCTGACAACCATCGCTCCTTCGCTTACAGCTTTTGCCGGCGAACCAAAGTTTGATACCAGGACTTATGGTGATCCAGAAGAAATATTTAAAAAAATTACCGGCAAGCACCGGATTGTTTTTGATTCTCCTCATCCGCATGAGATCTATCCTTTTGCCTGGCCAAGAGTTTTTTTACTTACTAACGAAGCAACCGGAACAGCAAATAAAGATTGCAGTGTTATGGTGGTATTAAGACATTCATCCATTGGATATGCGATGGAAGACAGACTTTGGGAAAAATATGGATTGGGTAAAATGTTTGGAGCAAATGATCCTGAAACAAAGCAACCAGCCACCCGTAATCCTTTTTGGAAACCTAAACCGGGAGCATATAAAATACCGGGAGTGGGAGAGTTATTAATTGGTGTTGATCAGTTGCAGGCCAACGGAGTGTTGTTTTGTGTTTGTGCGGCGGCAATAAATGTTTACAGCGCAGTAACTGCACAAGCCATGAATCTTAAACATGAAGATGTAAAAAATGATTTTTTAAGTGGTCTCCTTTCCGGCATTCAACCAGTACCATCTGGTGTGTGGGCATTAGGCCGTGCACAAGAAAAAGGTTGTGGTTACATTTTTGCAGGATAAGAGTTCATCAAATTTTTTTAAATGCAGGCAGATCTTGCCTGCATTTTTATTTGAATTCATAACCAACACCCATCAATTGTGTAAGTAAATTTTGCGGTGCATCTGTTGCTGTACAACGGCCTTCAATTTTTGGTGCAATAGGTGAAAACTCTTTTAAATATTCTTCAATAACATCATGAAGTGTAAAACCTGCTCTTGTTGGGGTCTTTACACCATCTACTCTGCAGAGTGTAGTATCCGGGTCTCCTTCTCTTTCACATGCTACAAATTTGTATTCTTTTGAATGATCAATCGGACTACCATTTATTTTTATCCAATTAACTCTCTTGCCCATCTCTTTATTAATTGTAAAATTTACTTCCATTCCTTTAAAGCGAATCACCCAACCGCCAAACCTGTTTGCAGGATCTTTTGCAAAAGCATTCTCAAGTTCTTTTTCCATCCAATCCCATAGTTGGCGGCCGGTAGCCATTCCTAATTTAGCTTCACTATCAACCGGCAACATGCTCCATAAAAAATCTTTTGTGATATCTGCCATGCCGGTTTTAGGATCTGGTACAAGCGGTGGACAAAAACGAAAGCCATTACTCAATGCAATATCAGGTTTAAATTTCCACATCAATGCATCTGTTATCAAATTATCCATCGGGGTTTCGATCACATAATACCTTACAAGCGGAGTTTTGGTTTTTCCAATCACCCGATTCAACTCTTTTGTAAATGGTTCTTTTGTTTTTTTCACCAGCATTTTCATTTCTTCATCTTCTTTATAACGTAAAGGATCTACATCGAGCAACTGATAATTATGCTCTTTTATTTTTCCATTTTCAATTACTATATCCAATCTGGAAATGAATGAACCAAATGCACCGGGCTCTGTTACTTTCGTGTACTTTCCTTCAATTGGTTTTCTTATTCGTTCATGTGTGTCGGCGCCGAGAATATAATCAACCCCTTTTACTTCCGGCATATTTGCTAATCCAACTTGCTGTGCCAGTCCCATGTGAGTTAATAAAAAAACCATATCACATTTTTCATACTCTTTAAGTAAGCGAATATATTTTGTTACATTTTTTTCAGGAGTTGTAAAACGGATGCCATCACTGTAAGCTGGTGATTGTCTTTTGGGGGTTAATGGATCATTATAACCAATGAATCCTATTTTGATACCTACGATATGTTTAATAAAATACGGCGGAAATATCAATTCATCATGCAATTCATCTTTTGTATCATGAAACATATTGGCGCAAACCTTTACTCCATTATAAGCGAACATATCCTTCATCATCATTTCTTTTCCATACACCACTTCCCAATTGCCCGGTAACATAATATCATAACCTATATTATTCATCAATGGAATGATCGCTTTGCCTTCAGTCAGGGCAGCAATACCGCTTCCCTGGAAACAATCGCCACCATCAATTACAAGTGTGTTGCTGAAGTTTTGTTTTCTTAATTCATTGATCATTGTTTTTAGCGTAGCAAAACCACCTCTCTTTTTATAAACAGGATTTCCGTTTTCAATAAAAAATTCATCATGAATATTAAGTTGTGAGTGAATGTCAGCAGTATGAAGCAAGGTGAGCATTTGTGCTTTTCCATTTTGCAGCACCTTACTTTTTTCCAATGATCTTGCTTTGTAACCAGATTCGTCTGAGTGTAATGTTGATGCAGCAAGTGGGCTGATCAATCCACCCCCGATACCAATACCCAATCCTAATTTTCCGGCGGTTTTAAAAAATTCTCTTCTGCTGTTTTGAGAAATTTCAATGTGAAGTTTTTTTTCAGCTTCGCTTAATTGTTGGCAACTAAAACAACTGCAGTTAACATGCAGGTTATTCTTTTCATCCATAATTTCCCGGTTAAATTATTTTTTTTGTTTTTTCCTGTCCTCGATAATAGGTTTAAAGGGACCATATTTATGTTGTTCTTCACCAAAACCATCTGCAAAAGGGCCAAAGGGATGATCAATTGGTTTTTTAGAAATATCAGGCCAATCTTCTTTAAAAATTTTTGAGGGTCGTGGTTGAGAATTTACAAATGCCGCTACATCCCATGCTTCTTCATCTGTCAGTTGCGGATTATGATATTCCACT